>JAEEGI010008573.1_pt1 | contig 22548 bp, 15 predicted proteins | sample 8958751 | NCBI WGS metagenome assembly JAEEGI01 (sample SAMN16246545, study PRJNA631951) | gut metagenome | biome: gut microbiome; feature: rumen; material: KS-attached | host: Bos | place: Iran: Karaj | collected 2018-10 | reverse complement strand
TAATTTTGTTGCTCATGAGATTTGCCTCCTTTTTATTTTTTGAGCAAACATATAATATCACAAAGGCAGGTCTCATGGGTATTTTTTATGCCCAAAACCCCAACAAATATTTTACACGAACGCGCAAAAAGACATAAAAAGACGTCAAAACGCGCAAAAAACGCAGAAGAACCCTGCGAATCAGCCTTTTCTCAGGCGCCGTTCGTTCAAAATGACCAGCAGCGCGGCCGTGCCGAGGCAGAGAAGGAGAAGCGCCGCGTAGGAGGCGATGACGATCTTCACGATATCCATTTCAGTGAGGCCGCGCGAGAATTTGCCGGGAACGCTCTCCATATTTTCGAAAACCGTTCCGCAGTTGACGCAGGTGAGCGGGCCTTCAGAGTCGCCGGAGTGTTCGCCATTGCCGGTTTCCGAAGCCTCGCCGGAAGCGTCTTCGAAGACGTGGCCGTCGCCGTGCTCGCAGATATATGCCGCCGACTTAAAAGAGCGGTCGCTGCAGGTGACTGTGACTTCCTTGCTTGACGAGAGGAGTTCGTCTTCAATCGTGATGGCGTTCCACTCGTTCGCGGTGCCGTCGAACACGACCTCTTTTACGTTCGTGAAGCCGTCGAACGCGCCGGCTGGAATTAAAGTGATACCGTTCTGAATCGAGACCCTTTCGATGTTTTCGCTTAGTTCACTGTAGGGCGGCGGGTTTTCCGCGTCGCCGAACGTGCACTTGGGGCTTATCGTGAGCGTTTTGCCGTCGTTCGAGAGGTACCAGAACCGGTCGACGTAAGCGGACGCGATGTAGTGGGCGTCGCTGTCGATGTAGAGCAGGCCGTCGCCGGAGGCGCCTTCCTCGCGGAGCACGGCAAGGGCGCCTTCGTTGTCGGTGATGAAGTGTTCGAGAAGGCGGTCGGTGGAGTTCCAGGCGATGAGCGGGTTGTCGATGCGGCCGTCGGACCTTTCGGAGGTGGCGAGATACTCGCTGACCGCGACTTTCAGAGTCTTGTCGCGGCACCCCGGCTTCCACGCGCCGTTCACGTAAACGGGAACGCCGTCCTTCACGATCGCGCTGACGTAATTCCCGACATAGTAGCAGTCGATACCCCAGATCTCGGAGACCAGCGTCCGGCCGTTTGAGGTGAGCGAGTATTCGAGAAGGGTGAGCAGGTCGTTGTAGGTGAGCTCGTAGAGGTAGATGGTATTCGAGAACGGGAACATCGTGTAGACGTCGGAGGCGGTGATGTAGCGCACTTTTTTGCCTTTTTCGATCTCGAAGCTGAGCCTGATGCCGCCGCTGTTCACAAATCCCACGTCCGCGCCGACGCTTCTGGCGATAATGGAACTCATCCAGGTGCCCGCGGTGGTGGATCTGTCGCCGCTGCCGTAGAGGTAGACGTGGCGCATCGCGGAGACGTTGATGTACCCGATGTTTTCGGCGAGAACGTCGGCGAGAAGATCCGTGCAGACGTCGGTGATCGCGACTGTCTCTTCATTAAGCTGGCCCTTGGAGGAGGAGCTGTTCTTGTCGAGAACGGAGGAGTTGCCGGTGACGTTGCGGACCGAGGCGTTCGCCACCCGCGAGAACTGCGCGCCGCTGCCGTTACTTTCGAAAACAAGCTCGCAATAGCAGTACGCCTGGCCGTACGCGGCGGGCTGGATGTAGGTGACGCCGGATGAGACCTTGCCGCTCTCGCTCTGGTGGGAATGGCCGCCGAGAACGAGGTCGATGACCGTGTTGCGGCCGAGGTTCTCCGCCTGTTCCTGCGCCACGTCGTGGGTGAGCATTACCGTCACGTCGCATTTGCCGGAGGATTCGAGCTCCTTTGCGAGCTTGTTGAGGGCGTCGTAATCGGACCTTACAGTGTAGCCGGCGCCGGTGAATTTAGATTTCATTATCGAGGAAGCGTATTCGCCCGCGAAGCCGATTATGCCTATTTTTACGGAAATTTCTTCACCGGTGGAGCTGCGCGCCGTCTTGGTGACGATTACGTACTCCTTCGCGAACGTAACCTTTGCGCCGTCCTTCCAGATGTTCGAAACGGTGACGGGAATGTCGTTCGTCTTCTTGCCTTCGCCCAGGTCGAAGTCGATCATCGTGGCGTCGGCGTCGACGGTATTCTCGATACCCCAGTCGAATTCGTGGTTGCCAATCGTGACCGCGTCGTAACCCATGTTGTAGAAGGCCGCGGAGACAGACTGCCCCTGCAGAAGGTTGGAGAGCGTGTTGCCCTGGTAGATGTCGCCGCCGTCAAGAAGAAGCGCCAGACTCTTGTCGTACGCCTCGCCGGTGCCGCGAACGTCGCTGACCTTGTCGGCAATATACGCCAGCCTGTACTCGGTGACCGAACCGGACACGTCTGCAACGTAGCCGTGAATGTCGGAAGTTTCAAAAACGGGAAGTCTGAATTCGCCGCCGGCTGTCTCATTCCCGCCCTCGCGCGTGATCTCCTTCTCGACAAGGTAGAATTCAAGCTCAAAATAGGTTGAATCGTTCGATTTCCCGTAGGTGGTAAAGGCGTTCGAGTTGGGGTAGTACTCGAGGTAGTCGTTCCGGTAGACGGTGCCGCCGTGCTCGTACGCGGAATTCGGGTTGTACAGGAATCCGTCGCCCTCAAAAAGCCATTCGCTGCAGGGCTCGGGGGAGTAGGACCAGTAGAGGCCGTTGCCGGTCGGCGCGGAGGTGAGGTAGCCGCTTTCGCCGCGAAGGTAGACTCTTGTGCCTGTTCCGGAGGATTCGACCGTCAGGCGCGCGATGTTTGCGGGAAGTTGCGCAAGCGTTTTTTCACTGCCTGAGCCGGAACGTCTGACGGACACCGGCGCGAGTCTGTTCCCGCCGGATTCCTCGGAGAGCGCGACTGAGTAGTTTTTCGCGACAATTACGACGCAATCCCCGGGCTTGACCTCGGAGCCTTTAATGTAGCGCGGCGCGGCGTCTTCTGAGCTGGCTCGCGGCGCGCAAAAAAGCATCGAAAGCGTGAATATCGCGCAAAGAATGGCGGAAATGAGCAGGCGTGTTCTTGTTTTCATGTTTCTCTTCTCTTCTTCCGGCGCTTTAAGCCTGTAAGCAAGCCCACAGGCGGCGTGCGGCCGGAAACGGTCGTTCTAACGGAGTTATTTTATCATATTTCGCGCGGGTTTGCACCGGAAATCGGCGGGGACCATGCGTGAATGTGTGTTTATATGCCGGTATTGTGCCGGCTTTCATGCGGTTTTGTGCCACTTCCGTGCCACTTTCTGTGTCACTCTTTGTGTCACGGGGCTGTTATTTAACATTCCAATATCCGGTTCTGTTCCCGCCGACGCGTTCGATTCTGCCGTTGGATTTCAAATCGGATATTATTTGAGCGGTTCGCGTCCTTCCGATTCCGGACAGTCTGGCAATGTCTTCGATACGCAGCGTGGGGCTGTTCTTGATGGTTTTCAAAACAGTCGCGTGTGTTGTCGACAGACCGTCGTAAAAAGTCTGGTTCATGCTCGGCTCGAATGCGAAAGGCAGAGTTACGGTAATGTGATTGTCCGCTATTTCAAAGGCTTTTGTGCCGTACACACTGATTATCTTAGGAACGCCGTGTCCGGTTTGCTCGCCCGGATCCAGCTGGCCCATGATTTTCTGAAGGGACGGGTTTACCGGGTGCGAAATACCCGCAAAGAATTCCTCTTTTGAAAAATCAAAGGGAAGGCCGCCGGTGGAAACGATCTCTATGCGGTCAGAGAAGATGTAGATGGCAGGCGGAATATTCTTGACCCATCTGTTATGAAGGCAGGCGTTTGTCCACGCCTCGTCGAAGCACTCCAAATCGAACAGAGGCGTTTCTTTACGCTTCTGTCCGGCTTTGAGATCGACCCGGACCTCGTCCAGCGCCGCAACATAGTCGTACGCCTGTTTCATTGCAATCAAAAGGCAGTGATACCCGTATTCATTGCGGCTGATCATCTCCTGCTTGTCTTTGCCTTTAAAACGCACGACCTTTATAGAACAATTGTTGTTGTCCGAAAGAATATCGGCCAGATAATTATATGTACCGTTCTTTGTGAGAAGACCCATGTTGCGGGCAAACGTCGCATCGTCAATTGTCAAACCCTTGATCAGGTACAGCTGTTTTAACTCCGTGAAAGAAAGCTCCTGGTTCATCGCTTCGATATTATCCAGCATGGCCTGAGAGTTGGAAAAGAACAGTTCGCCCAAAAGGTCCGGTTCGAGCTTCCTGTTCTCGCTTCCGATTCTGATACGGTACTCTCCGCTTGCGGAATACGGCTTATTGCGACCGGACAACTCAACGACAATGATTGTTTTCCCGCCGTGTTCTTCAAAATAGATTTTGGGGACAACGGCAGGGCGGACGGACTCAGCTATCCTTGTCCCGATTTTCCTTATTGTCTCCTGGCCGATCGTTCCGTCAAGACCAAGAATTTCTCCGTCATTTCTGACGCCGAAATAGACAGTTCCGGTCCCGCTTTTATTGAGCATTGCGGTCAGCGAAACAATTCCCTTGTCAAGTTCCGCAAGCGTGGATTTGAATTCAACGGTTTCGGTCTCAAAACAGTTTTCAAGTTTCATTTCAAGCATGCCTCCTTACTTTACTGTTGTGATTCATGCTTTATTGTACACTATCGGTCCTTTTTTGTCAATAGTTCGTGCCACTTCTGTGCCACTTTATATGCCGCTTTTTGTGCCGCTTTCCGTGCCACACGCTGCCGGCGAGACGCGAAACGATTAGATACGAAGCACCGGCCGTCAAAAGCCGCCTGTTGAAAATCCGGCGGAAAAACGGTATAATGACGTTACAGAAACGACAAGAAAAGCCGGAAGGAGGACCTTACGATGAAAATCAGAAAGACTGCGGTCGCGTTAATTGTGCTGGGGCTCGTTCTTGTTATGACGGTAAACCTGTCGGGTTGCTCGGTGACCGCTTCGGCAAAGGACCTAATGGAGGGAATCGAAGGCCGCATGACTGACAACCCGGGGGAGGTGACTCCCGCAAACGCGGAAAGTGTGACCGGATTCGCGCTGAGGCTGTTCACGAACTGCGCCGAAAAGGGGAAGAACGTGCTGGTTTCGCCGGTTTCGGTGATTGCCGCGCTCGCGATGACCGCCAACGGAGCCAAGGGGGAGACGCTTGAACAGATGGAGAGCGTTCTCGGAATGAAGTCCGGAGAGCTGAATGCTTTTTATATGGCCTACAGTGTTCTGCTTGCGAAGGCGGAGGACAGCAAGCTGAACATCGCGAACTCGATCTGGATCAAAGAGGGCGACGGCCTGGAAGTGAGCCGCGATTTTCTCCAGACGAACGCCGACTACTACCGCGCGGACGCGTACAAGGCGCCTTTTGACAGGCCCACGCTCGCCGACATAAACAACTGGGTGAAGGACAAAACGGACGGGATGATTCCGGAAATTCTTGACCGGATCGGCGAGAACGCGGAGATGTACCTCGTGAACGCGCTGGCCTTCGACGCGAAGTGGGCGACTCCGTACACGAAACAGCAGGTCGAACAGGGAACGTTCACGAACGCCGGCGGGAAGGAGCAGAAGGTGGACTTCCTGCAGTCGGCGGCTGAAAAAATGTACCTGAGCGACGGGAAGGCGACCGGTTTTATCAAGCTTTACAGCGGCGGCCGGTACGCTTTTGCGGCGCTTCTGCCCAACGAGGGGCTCAGTCCGGAGGATTATCTCGCGGGGCTTGACGCGAAGGCGCTTCTTGAGATGCTGGCGAACCCGGAGCAGGTGAAGGTCGAGACCGCGATCCCGAAATTCAAGACGGAATACTCGAACGAGCTGTCGGGAATTCTTTCCGCAATGGGAATGCCGGACGCGTTCGAAAACGGGAAGGCGGACTTCAGCGGCATCGGCACGATTCCCGGAGGCGACCTGGCGATAGGGCGCGTGATTCATAAAACGTACGTTGCCGTCGACGAAAACGGAACGAAGGCGGGCGCCGCAACGGCCGTGGAGATGAACACAAAAGGGATTATTGAACTGCCTGAAAATAGCAAAAAAGTGATTCTTGACAGGCCGTTCGTGTACATGCTGATTGATACGGAGACGAACATTCCGTTCTTTATCGGGATTGTGAATGAGATTTGACAGTGTGAGATTTGACAGGAGGTTTACGATGGGATTTTTTGACAAGATACTTAAAAAGAACGAAGAAAAGGGCGCGCTGCCGGGCGAGTGGACGAAGGACAGAACCGTAACGCTCGAAAAGATGCCGGACACGCTCGAGGAGCTGAAAGAGGCGGTCGACGTGGGCGATCCCGGCTCCGTGGCGGCGTATTTTGTGTACGCGGTGGCGGGACTTCCCGGCGATTACGACACCGGTATGAGCATGATGAAGTACCTTTTCGCGGACCTGGAGCCGTTCGGACGCGGGTTCATAGAAGGCGGCGGCTCGGGAAGAGCGGGCTGGGACACGTACTTCAACGAGAGGCTGAAGGACGACGACTACCGCTGGCTGCCGAGAGCGTATTTTGCCGGTTCTGTTGCGGAAAACGGCTTCAACCCGCCGAGGCCGCTCAAGGTTGAGCTTCACTACAACGACCCCAACACCAAGACGATCAACGCGCAGTCGTTCGAGTCGCTCGGACGCCTCAACATCGTCTACTGGGTGATGAGCAACGCCGCCGGCAACAAGGTGAACATCACGGTCAGCAAGTTCGACGGCAGCGACAGGTGGTACGTGACAAGCGGAACTACCTCCGGGGCGCTGTTTTACGACCAGCGCGCGGGGCTGACAGCGGAGGCGAAGAGCAAACTGTACAGCTGATTTTTAATGCGGCTTTTTTGGTTGAGGAGGGGGCCCGGCAGCGCCGGGCCCCCTCTTTCGCGCGCGCCGCGCGCGTATAAAAAGGTGTTGCGGCGGCGCCCTCCGGTGTGGTATAATAGAGTGTTAGTTTTGCGATAAAAAACGCGGGGCTGACAAATACACAAAAAGGACGGTAACTTTTTATGTCAAGCGGAATGAGAGGCGGCTTCGGCGGAAGACCGAAGGGCGGCCAGCAGGGCGGTTTTAATTTCGGCGGCGGCAACATGCAGCAGATGCTCAAACAGGCCCAGAAGATGCAGAGCGAGATGCAGAAAGAGCAGGAAGAGCTCAACGAGACCGTTTTCGAGGCTACCTCGGGCGGCGGCGCGGTGAAGCTCACGATGAAGGGCGACAAGACGCTTCAGGGCATCGAGATCAGCCCCGACGTTGTGGACCCTGACGACGTGGAGATGCTTCAGGATCTTATAATCGCGGCTTTCAACGACGCTGCGGCGAAGATCGACGAAGCGACCCACGAGAAGATGGACAAGTACACGCAGGCAATGGGAGTCTGACGAAAAGGACTTTATTCGCGAAAAGTGTTGGAAAAGGCCGCTGCGTTCAAGCGACCGTTTGTGATGATTCGGAGGTTTTTATGCCCCTTTATTCTGAGAACGTCACCAAATTGATAGAGAAGTTTTCTTCGCTTCCCGGCGTCGGCAAGAAGTCCGCGCAGCGCGTGGCTTTTCACCTTCTCGGACTTTCGGAGGCGGAGGTCGAGGACTTTGCGGCGACCATGGTCGAGGCCAAAAAGACGCTCTGCTTTTGCAAGATCTGCCAGAACATGTCCGACAAGGAAATCTGCGACATCTGCGCCAACCCCGCGAGGGACGCGTCGGTAATCTGCGTTGTGGAGGACCCGCGCGACGTGGTCAGCATCGAGCGCTCGCTTGAGTTTCACGGCCGGTACCACGTGCTTCACGGCGTCATCTCGCCTTCCAAAAACGTGCGGCCCGACGACATCAGGCTGAAGGAGCTTGTGACCAGAATCGACGGCAGCGTCAAGGAGGTCATTGTCGCCACGAACCTCACCGTTGAGGGCGAGACGACGGCAATGTACATCGCGAAGCTGCTCGCGCCGCTCGGGGTCACCGTTTCGAGAATCGCGCACGGACTTCCGGTTGGCGGAGATATCGTTTACGCCGACGAAATCACGCTGGCGAGGGCGATCTCGGGGCGCACGAAAATTTCGTAAAACTTTTTCCGGAAATATCAAGGGGATTTTCCGGAAATACCGGGTTTATTTCCCGGAAATACTATTTTTGACAGGAGTTTCAGACAGGAATGCTTGCGAAGCTTGCCGAATGCGAGAATAAATTTGAGGAGATCGAACATCTTCTCACAGATCCCGAGGTTCTTGCGGATCCCGTACGCTACAGGCAGGCGGTGACCGAGCACGCCGCGCTTCAGGAGACCGTAGAGACGTACCGGCAGTACAAAAAAGCGGCCGCGGAACGCGACGAGGCGCGCGCGATCTTAGACTCGGCTTCGGGCGACAGGGAACTCAAGGAACTCGCACAGGAACAGCTGCAGACCGCCAAGGAGGAGCTCAAAGAACTTGCGGAAAAGCTGAAAATTCTGCTCAGCCCCAGGGATCCGCGTGACGCGGGCGACGTGGCGGTCGAAATCAGGGCCGGCGCGGGTGGCGAGGAAGCGGCGCTTTTTGCTGCGGTTCTGTTCAGAATGTACTCCAAATACGCCGAGGGGCGCGGCTGGACGGTGTCGGTAATGGACGCCTCAGAGACCGAGCTTGGCGGCTTCAAGGAGATCGTCTTCACGGTCGAGGGCAGCGGCGCTTACGGAAGGCTGAAATACGAGAGCGGTGTTCACCGCGTTCAGAGGGTTCCGCAGACCGAATCGGGAGGCAGAATTCACACCAGCACGGCGACGGTGGCGGTATTCCCGGAGTCGGGCGACGCGGATTCCTTCGAGCTTGACATGAACGAAGTCGACGTTGACACCTACAGATCGGGCGGCGCGGGCGGCCAGCACATCAACAAAACCGAGTCGGCGATAAGGCTGACCCACAGACCCACCGGAATCGTGGTGACCTGCCAGGACCAGCGCTCGCAGCTCAAAAACAAAGAAAAGGCGATAAAGGTTCTGAAAGCGAGGCTCGCCGACCTCTACTACAGGGAAAAGCAGTCGCAGGAGGCGGCGGACAGACGCAGCCAGGTCGGAACGGGCGACAGAAGCGAGCGCATCAGAACTTACAACTATCCGCAGAACCGCATTACGGACCACCGGATAGACCTTACAATGTACTGCCTGACCGACTTCATCGAGGGCAGAATTGACGAATTGGTCGACAGACTGACAGCCGCCGACAACGCTCTTAAACTCGCCGGCAGCGGCGCGCCTAAGAACACCGAGGAGCTTGATTGACGTGTTTAAAGAGACAAAGCCGGCCGGCGGGCAAGCGCCGCAGACTAAAAGGCGGAATACCGTTATAGTTGAGATCGACCCGGAGAATATCGACTACGAGAAGCTGGCGTTCTGCGCAGAGGTCGTAAAACAGGGCGGGTTGGTCTGCTTCCCGACAGAGACGGTCTACGGACTGGGTGCGAATGCGTTTGACCCGGCTGCGGTGGACGCGATCTTCGAGGCGAAGGGAAGACCTCACGACAACCCGCTCATCGTTCACATCGACGGCTACGGAATGCTCGACCTTGTGGCGGCGGGAAATCCGGACGAGATGGACAAGCTCGAACGGCTCGGGAATAAGTTCTGGCCGGGGCCTCTGACGGTGATCGTGACCAGGGACAGCGCGGTGCCGGATTCGGTTTCCTGCGGGCTTCCGAGCGTCGGAATAAGGATGCCGGAGAGCCTCATCGCAAGGGAGCTTATAAGGCTGGCGGGCGTTCCGATCGCGGCGCCCAGCGCGAATCTCTCGGGAAGGCCGAGCCCCTCGACGGCGCGGCACGTCATACAGGACCTTTTCGGAAGGGTGGACGTGATCATTTCGGGAGGCGACGCCAGGGTCGGCGTGGAGTCGACTGTTCTGGACGTAACAGGACCGGTGCCGACAATACTGAGGCCGGGCGCGGTCACGCTGGCGGACGTGGAGAGCGTTCTGGGCAGCGGAGACCTTCCCGACTGGAGGATACCGGCGGCGGAGGGCGAGAAGCCCAAATCGCCGGGAATGAAATACACACACTACTCGCCCGACGCCGACATGACGGTTTTCGACGGAGACCGGGCGGCTGTAATGAACAGAATCGCGCGCGAAACATTTTCCCTAAAAGAAGGGAAATGCGGAGTGCTCACCACAGACGGCGGCGAGAGTTTTTACAAAGAAAACGCAAGGGAGGGCACGGTAGTGCTCTCGCTCGGGAACAGGGAAGACATGCTGTCGCTTACGCACAACCTTTTTTCCAGGCTGCGCGAATTCGACTCGCTGGGCGTCACCGCGGTCTTCGCGGAGGCGGTTCCCGCGACCGGAATAGGAAACGCCGTCATGAACAGGCTTTACAGAGCCGCGGGCGGCAAGGTAATCAATTGCTGACAACGCTTTTCTTTCGTTCAGAGGAAAACTTATGTATTTTAAAAGACTTGAGATGCAGGGATTCAAATCCTTTGCGGAAAAAACTGTAATAGAATTCGGAGACGGCATCACGGCGGTGGTGGGCCCGAACGGCAGCGGAAAGAGTAACATTTCCGACGCGGTCAGGTGGGTGCTCGGCGAGCAGCGTGCGCGCAGTCTGAGAGCGCTCAGCATGGAGGACGTCATATTCTCCGGCACCGAAACCAGAAAACCCGTCAATTTTGCCGAGGTCTCCGTCGTCATAGACAACACGGACGGCTCGCTCAACGTCGACTACGAAGACGTCAAAATCACCAGGAGGCTTTTCCGCTCCGGCAAGAGCGAGTACCTCATCAACGACCGGATCGCGAGACTTTCCGACATCAACATGCTTCTCGCGGACACCGGTATCGGCAAGGAAGGCTACTCCATCATCGGCCAGGGCAAGGTCGACGCGATACTCAGCACCAAATCCGAGATCAGGCGCGGCATTTTCGAAGAGGCGTCCGGCATCGCGAAGTACCGCATGCGCAAAAAAGAGAGCGAGAGCAAGCTCGAGCAGGCGGAGCAGAACCTGATCGTCATCGACGGCGTCATCAACGAGCTCGCGGCGCAGATAGCCATTCTCAAAAGGCAGGCCGTAAGCGCGGAGCAGTACCTGAAACTCAAGTACGAGCTGCGTGACATCGAGGTCGGCGTTCTGGTGCGCGGAATCGAAGAGGCGGAGGCGAAACTTGCCGAAATAAAGGGAAAATTCGACAGCGTGAACGGAGAGATTTCCGACGGCGAGAAGACCGTTGCGGAGATCAGAACCGAAAATGACGAACGCAACCGGCTCGAGGAGAAGCTCGACGCCGAGTACAACGACGCGAAGGAGAAGGCTTTCGAGGCGGACCGCTCCGCGAACGAGGCCCAGGCGGCCGTTACGCTCAACCTGCAGCGCATCGAGAACGTGAAGAACGAGATCGCGCGCATGGAGGGGGAGAACCGCGAGAAGAAAAGGCAGGCCGACGAAAACAAGAAGAAGATCGGCGAGATCGAAGAGGAGAAGAAGCAGATTCTGAAGGACCTCAGTGACCTCGAGGCGGAGATCGGGAAGGAGCAGCGGCGGCTGGACATCGTCATCAACGCACTCAGCGGCGGCTCCGAACAGGCGACGAAAATGAACCGCGAGATCGTCGAGAAGAGGCTGGCGGCGGAGCGCCACAGGGCCGAAGTGAATTCACTCGGCAGGCAGTCGGAAATCTACGGCGAGCGCATCGCGCAGCTCGAGCAGGAGATCGAAGCCGGCAGGAGCGAGATGGAACAGGCGAGAGCCAACCTCGACGAGATGCTCGCGAAATACGACAGCGAGGCGGGAACGCTTTCAGACCTTGAAAAGGAATTCGCCGCCCACACCAAAACCCGCGACGACACCGCAGACGAAATCGACGAGAAGAGCGCGGAGCTCGCCAAAATCAAGTCGGAAATCGACACCGGCGAGGCGCAGCTCAGGCTGCTTCGCGAAATGGAGCAGAACCTCGAGGGTTACGCCAGAAGCGTCAAGGAAATCCTCTCTCTCTGCAGGCAGAACAGGCAGTTCGGCAGGGGCATTTACGGCGCCGTAGCCCAGATCATCACGGTCGGTGAAGAGGACGAGGCGGCCGTGGAAGTCGCGCTCGGCAACAACTTCCAGGACATCATCACCGAGGACGAGGAGTCCGCTAAGCAGGCGATCGAGTATCTGAAAGAAAACCGCTTCGGAAGGGCGACGTTCCTGCCGCTCACCGCCGTCAACGCGAGGTATATGGAAGCGGAGGCGATGGAAAAGCTCAAAAAGGTGCGCGGATTCGTCGGAATCGCTTCGAATCTCGTCAAATACGACCCGAAGTACGAAAACGCGGTGGCGAGCCTTCTGGGGCGCGTGGCGGTGTTCGAGGATATCGACTCCGCAATCTACGCCGCGAGGCAGAACAAGTACTCGTTCATGTGCGTGACGCGCGAGGGCGATATTCTGAGAACGTCAGGCGCAATCACAGGCGGCAGTCCCGAGAAGGGCAAGCGGGGCAGCGCGCTTTCGAGAACACGCGAGATCCCCGAATACGAAGAGGCCGTGCGGAAGGCCCAAGAGAAGCATGAAAACTTCACGAAGGCGATAGACTCCCTCAGGGAGACGCTCCGCGAGGAGTCGGAAAAGGTCTCCGCAATCGCCGCCTCGATTCGCGAAAAAGAGGTCAGCGTGGCTTCGCTTACGGCTGAACTCGCCGCGAAGAAGAGGGTTTTCGACGCCGGCAACGAGCGCAAAACCCAGCTTGAAGCAGAAATCGAGCGCCAGAAAAATCTCGGCAAGGACGCGGAGAAGCGCATTTCAGAGTCGCAAAAGGACGCCGAGACGCTTGACGGCGAGATCGTGAAGATTACCGCGGAACTCGAACAGATCGAGGAAAAGGGCAGAGAACTCAGCGGCGAAAAAGACCGCAGGCAGAACGGAATCACCGCCCTCAAACTGAAGCAGGCCGACTTCGCGAACAGAAAGGCCAGAATGGACGACGACCTGGCGCGCCTGCGGGGCGAGATCGAACTTGGCACCGAATACGCCCAGTCCGTCGAGATCAGGTCGAAGGAGGCCCGCGAGACAGAGCAGAGCCTTCTCGCCGAGAACGAAAGGCTCACAAAGAAGGCCGAAACCGGACGCAGCGAGAACAAGCGCCTCACCGCACTTTGCGAAAAACTGGCCGAACAGCGCCGCTCCAACACCGCCGACATCCGGAACGCGGTCGAAAAATCAAATTCGATCATGACCAAGATCGGCTTCCTGCGCGAAGAGTGCGGCCGTCTCGACCAGATGAGAATGCGCCAGGAGCACGACCTGGACTACAACAAGACGCGCCTCATGGAGGAGTACGAGCTCACGTTCGAGAAGGCCCGGGAGATGGCCGGCGACGAAGAACCGGAGAACATTTCAGCGGTCAAGGCCCGCATAGGCGAGCTTCGCGCCGCGATCAAGCGCCTCGGCAACGTCAACGTGGCCAGCATCGAGGACCTGAAGACGGTTACCGAGAGGCACGAATTCCTGACCGCGCAGAAGAAGGACGTGGAGGAGAGCCGCCAGAAGCTCCGCAAGCTCATCAACGAGCTGGAGGGCGTTATGAAGACGCAGTTCCTGGCGCAGTTCAAGCTGATCCGCGAGAATTTCCGCGAGGTCTACAAGAAACTCTTCGGCGGCGGCAAGGCGGACGTGGTGCTTGAAGACGAGAACGACTGCCTCAACTGCGCCATCGAGATCAACGCGCAGCCTCCCGGAGGCAAGATGATGAACATTCTTCAGCTTTCCGGCGGCGAAAAGGCGCTCACCGCGATCGCGCTTCTGTTTGGCATTCTTATGATGAGTCCGACGCCGTTCTGCATTCTCGACGAGATCGAAGCGGCGCTCGACGAGGCGAACGTGTACAAATTCGCGGAGCACACCAAGGGCCTTGCGAACGGCACGCAGTTCATTCTCATTACGCACAGGAAGGGCACAATGGAGGCCGCCAACTCGCTCTACGGAGTTACGATGGAGGAGAAGGGCGTCTCGAAGGTGCTCAGCCTGAAGCTTCGCGAAAAGAAAAAATAAACAAATGCGCCGGGTAGTATTTCCGGCTTTTGCCTGGAGGAATAATGGGCTTTTTTGAAAAATTAAAGAACGGTCTCAAAAAGACCAAGGAATATTTTGTAGGCGGCATCAACAAGCTGCTCGCGGGCTTCGGCGTGGTCGACGACGAGCTTTTCGACGAGCTCGAGGACATCATGATCACGTCGGATTTCGGCGTCGAGACGACTGAGTACATTCTCGGCGAGCTCCGCGAGAGAGTCAAGGCGAAGAAGATCACCGACCCGATGGAGGTCAAGGGCGAGCTCAAGCAGATCATTGCGGGAATTCTCGCCGACGGTGAAGAGAGCGGAATCGATCCCGAAAAAGTGCCTGTGGTGATCACGGTCATCGGCGTCAACGGCGTCGGCAAGACCACTTCCATAGGCAAGCTGGCGGCTTTCTACAAAAAGCACGGAAAATCGGTGCTGCTGGCGGCAGGCGACACGTTCAGGGCGGCGGCAATTGAGCAACTTGAGGTCTGGGCGGGCCGCGCAGGCGTGGACATAATCAAACAGAAAGAGGGCTCGGACCCGGCTGCGGTTCTTTTCGACGCGTGCAACGCCGCGAAGGCAAGGAATACCGACGTGCTAATCTGCGACACCGCGGGGCGCCTTCACAACAAGAAGAATCTGATGGCGGAGCTGGCGAAAATGGCCAAGGTCGCGGGCAGGGAGATGCCGGACGTGAGAAGGGAGACATTCCTGGTTCTGGACGCCACGACAGGCCAGAACGCAGTCAACCAGGCGCGCGCGTTTATGGACGTGGCCGACATTTCGGGCATCATTCTGACCAAGCTCGACGGCTCTTCGAAGGGCGGCATTATCGTTTCCATCTGCAAGGAGCTCAAAATCCCGGTCAGGCTCGTGGGCGTGGGCGAGAAGGCGGACGACCTCCAGCCTTTCAACGCGGCGGATTTCGCGGACGCGCTTTTTGACGACTGACAACTCTTTGATTGCGAACTGTTTTCGCGGGGGTTTTTCCTGCAACGGAGGAAGAATGAAAAAAATCGGTAAATTTCTTCTCGAGAATATAGCGGGTGTCGCCGCCGCCGTGGCTTTCGCGGTGGTTGTCTGGGCGTTCACGAAATTCAACATCTATATTCTCATCGGCGGCTTTGTCGTCGCGTACTTCGTGATCGGCTGGTTGGTGGAGTTCCTGATGATGACGTTCTCGAAGGCTGTCGTCAAGAAGGCGCCGGAGGAGGAGACCGTGAAGCCCGACCTTCGCAGCGGACTCAAGTACGCCGCCGCGAGAAGGGTGGACATCGTTACCGATTTCGAGGGTCTCGAGGACGGCGGGAACGGTGTGAAGGAGCCGGAGATCGACGCGAAGCCCGACAAGAGCGAAAAGAAGAAGGCCGGGAAGACGCGGAAAGAGGAGCCGGAAGCGGTGAAAGAACAGGCTCCGGAATCTGCCGAAGAATCTTCCGCAGAGCCCGAAGAAGCAACTGAGAAAACCGAAGAAACTCCGGAAGGCGAAGAGACTTCACCGGAAACGGAAGAAACTCCGGAGCCCGCCGAAGAGGTTCCCGAAGACGAACCGTACGAGATTCCCGACGAAGACGTTCCCGACGATTTCGGGGTCGAAGAGGAACCTGAGGACACGACCGGCGAACTGAAGCCGGAGACAGAAGAATAAAACGCGACCAAGGGCCGCGAACCGTTTACAAAAGAAAAGGTGATAAAATGACAGAACGAATTGAAATCGAAAACCTTGTTGAGGACTACCTTCCGGGACCGGATGACAACGCCGACGCGCTCAGCTTTTTGTCGGAAGAGATAAAGAAGCGGCTCGCGTCGAGCGAGGAGAACCGCCGCAAGCGGCAGCGGGTTTCCGCGGGAAGAAGGCTCAGGGCGCTTCAGGAGAACATCGCGGCGGCACAGACCGGCGACGGGAACGGAGCGCAGCAGGGGATATTCGAGCGTTACACGGCGCCTGCCGCGGAGGGAACCACGTTCGAGGGTGACCGCGGGGACGTTTTCGACGGTTGTTTTGACGATAAGCCCGCGGCGCCGGCGTCGGCCGGATTCGAGCGCGCGGTTGCTGAAGAGACAGTCTTTGAAGAACCCAAAGAGAGCGACATAATAATCGACGACAACAGCCTCAATCTATTTGACGGCGGTTTTGCCGCGCCTGAAAACGTTCAAACTGACGGCTCAGAAGGCGGCGTGAAGGCTTCCGGACAGGAAATTTCCGGAGGCGCTGCGGCGACCGTTCCCGAAGGCGGAAACGTTTCCGATCCGTACGGAAAGCCCGCATTGAAGGTGAGGCCGAGCGGCACCGATACGCTCGCAGGTTCGTTCTTTGAAAACACGCCCGGGTTCACGGAATTTGCAGGACAGCCCGCAGCGGTGAAGCCCGAACAGCCCACCACAGTGAAGCCGGAACAGACCGCTACAGTGAAGCCGGAACAGACCGCTACTCCGCCGAAAAAGGAGGAGCGCCGCGAGACCGGAAACGCAGCGCCGGTGAAGAACACCCCTTCCGCGGAAACGCGCGAAAGACCGGTTGCCGGCAATGAGAATTTGCCTGAAAACAGGGAAAAACAAACAACTCCGCCGCGCTCTGAAGCACGGCCGGAACAGACTCGGACACGCGAGGACAGGCCTTTTACGCGAGACAACGCGAGAGGCGAAAATGCAGGTGCCGCAAGGCAGGGCGGCGTCGACACAGCGCAGCGTAACGCGAACGCAAACACGAACGTAAATCCGAACGCGAACCGGCCTTCGGGCACAACGAGAATTCCCCAGCCTGAGCAGACCGTCAAGGTCACGTTGCCCCCGCAGCAGAACAAGCCGAACCCGCAGGCAAGGCCCGCAAACGGCCAGCCTCAGCAGAACAAGCCGGCGCAAAACACGAATCAGGGCACGCCCGCGGCCACTTCGGCTTCAGCCGCGAACACAAATATTAACAACCCTGTCCGGAACGACCCCGCGCAGACCGACAAGACCCGCCAGAACGTCATTCGCGTCAGGAAGCAGCGCAAGTACGTATTCCCGCCGCTCGACCTTCTCAAACCCGCTGACAGCGAACGCGACAGCGTTGTCGACAACGACGACATTTACGCGCTTGAGGCGGAGCGGAACGCCGAGAAGCTCAAGGCGACGCTCAGAAACTTCGGCATCGGCGTCAGGATTACCGGCATCACCCGCGGACCCACGGTCACCAGATTCGAGTTCAAACCCGACGAGGGCATCAAAATCAGCCGCATAGTCGCGCTCACCGACGACATCGCTCTCAGCCTGGCGGCGTCCGCTGTCAGAATGGAGGCGCCGATTCCCGGAAAGCCCGCCATCGGCATCGAGATCCCGAACAAAACGCCTTCGACAGTCTACATTCACGACGTTCTCGACTCGAACGAGTACAAGACGGCCAAATCGAAGCTCTCGGTCGCGATCGGAAAGGACATCGACGGCAAGACGGTCATTACCGACCTCGCGAAAATGCCGCACCTTCTGATTGCCGGTTCGACAGGCTCGGGCAAGAGCGTCTGCATCAACACAATGATCATGGGCATTCTCTACGGCGCAGCGCCTGACGAGGTCAAGTTCATCATGATCGACCCGAAGGTCGTAGAGCTCGGAATCTACAACAACATTCCGCACCTGCTCATTCCCGTCGTCACGGAGCCGAAAAAGGCGTCCGCGGCGCTCGCGTGGGCGGTATCCGAGGTCGAGAGGCGCTACAGGCTTTTCGCGGAGAACAACGTTCGCGACCTGGCCAACTTCAACAGGTGCGTGAAGGAAAAGCCGGAGATGGCTCACCTCGAAAAGCTTCCGCAGATCGTCATTATTATAGACGAGCTCGCGGATCTCATGATGGCTTCGCCGCAGGACGTTGAGCGTTCGATCATCAGGCTCGCGCAGAAGGCGAGGGCGGCCGGCGTTCACCTTGTGATTGCGACCCAGAGGCCTTCGGTCGACGTAATCACGGGCATTATCAAGGCGAACATTCCTTCAAGAATCGCGTTCGCGGTGGCTTCCCAGTTTGACTCGAGAACGATTCTCGATGCCAACGGCGCGGAAAAACTTCTCGGCCGCGGCGACATGCTCTACCACCCGCTCGGGTTCACGAAGTCGGCGAGGCTCCAGTGCGCGTTCGTCTCGGACGAAGAGGTCGAAAAAGTCGTCGACTTCATCAGGAACAGCTACGGCGCGCCTGAATTCGACGACGCGGTCTCCGATGCGATAACCGCGACCGTGGAGCAGAGCCAGAAGGAAAAGGGCGGCAAAGGCGGCGGCGACAAGGAACAGGACAACCAGGAGGAAGGCGAAGGTCAGGAATTCAAACTGATCTGCGACGCCGCCGAACTCGCGCTGGCGCAGGGAACGCTTTCGACGTCCAGCCTTCAGAGGCGGCTGCGCCTCGGCTACTCCAGGGCGGCCAGAATCATCGACACTCTCGAGGAGATGGGACTTCTTTCGAGAAGCGACGGCCAGCGTCCGCGCCAGGTTCTGATGACCAGGGAACAGTGGAAAAAAGGCATCGAGGAGATGAAGGCGGATGAGTGATTTTGAGACCGGAGCGGTCATGCGGTCGCGGAAAAAGCACCCCTGCGGCGGGAACACGTGGAAAATATTGCGAGTGGGCGCCGACATAAAATTCGAGTGCGAAACGTGCGGCAGGATAATCGACGTGCCGCGCAAAGACGCCGCGAAACGCTTTTTAAACATATAATAAACGCTCTGCCGGCATATAGAAAATGCACTTAAATAACAGTATTAAATAAGAAAATCCGGGGCCGGCTGGGCCCCGGATTTTTGCCTTGTTTTAGATAAAAATTTATTTTTCAACGATCAGCTTCGCGATCCTGTCGACCGTTCCCGCGCCGAGCAGAAGGACCACGTCCTCGCTGCCGGAATCAGCCTTGATTTTCGCGGCTATGTCGTCGAACGAGCTGATGTAAACCGAGTTCACGTTCCGCCTGCGGAAGATGGCGTCGAGCATACGCGAGTTGATGACGCCGGTGTCCTTTTCGCGGGCGGCGTAGATGTCGGTAACGATAACGCTGTCGGCCGACTTCAGCCCGCGCGCGAATTTTCTCTTGAACCTTTTGGCGCGCGAGTAGGTGTGGGGCTGGAACACCGCGATGACCTTCCTGGGCGCGTTCTCTTTGGCGGCGTTGACGGTGACCTTGACCTCGGAGGGGTGGTGGGCGTAGTCGCTGATGACGTACGCGCCGCTGCCTGTCATTCCGACGAATTCGAAACGCCTTTTCGCGCCTTTGAACGAGCTGACCGCGGCCGCGCTTTCACGGTCGTCGCAGCCTACGGAACCCGCGAGCGCGATTGACGCGAGCGAGTCGGAAACGTTGTAGAGACCCGGCACCGAGAGAGTGACGTCGGCAATCTCGTTTCCGTCGCGGTAGAGCGTGTAGGTGTAGCCTCTTCTGATCGCCTCGATCCCTTCGCCGCCTTTTATCTTGCGCAGATTTCCGGCGTAGAGGTGCGAGAAAACCTTTTCCCCGCGGGCGTTCCTGATGAAGAACGGGGCCTTTTTGCGCTTTGTGCTGTAGGTGATGATTTTGGCGCGCGTGTGGCGTGCCCTGGCGAGCGCGGTGCAAGAGTCGGCGCAGACGATGAGATATCCGTTTTCGTCTATATTACGGGCAAAAGCGTTAAACGACTTTTTGACGTTGCTGAACTTTTTGAAGTAGTCGAGGTGCTCGGGTTCGATGTTCAGAATCGCGCCGGAGAAGGGGTGGACGTGGAGAAAATTGTCGTGGTACTCGCACGCTTCGGTGACGAAAATCTCTTTTCCGCCTGCAAGAACGTTGCTCTCGATGCCGGGAATAACGCCGCCGACGTGAGCGCTCGGATTGCGGCCTGTCTCGCGGAGAATCGTGGTGAGCATCGAGGTGGTTGTAGTCTTGCCGTGAACGCCCGAAACCGCGACGGTCTTGTTGTAGTGCTTCGCAATGCAGCCCAGATAGAGGCCGCGCTCGACCACGGGCTTTTCGAGCTCAAGGGCGCGAAGGTACTCGGGGTTTGTCTCCCTGGAGATGGCAACCGTATAAACAACAAGAGCGATGTCGTCCGTAATGTTGGCCGCATCGTGTCCGATGTTGACTTTTATGCCCAGTTTTTCGAGTTTTTCGGTGGCCGTTGACGGTCCGATATCGCTGCCCGCGACACGGTAGCCCCTTGAAAGCGAGAGTTCAGCGAGTCCGCTCATGCTCGACCCGCCGATGCCGATGAAATATATATATGAGCCTTTTTCGAGATGAAGCTCACTTAAAGTCTGATCGCTGAGTTCCATAATTCCGTCTTTTGTATCCTTAGGGTTGTCTTTGGTGTAAAAACACACTCAATTTTGACGAAAACGCCGTCCGGGGCAAGCCTTCGCGTATCGGGTGTGAACTGCTTTTTTTATTATCGAACAATTGCGCGCGGTTGTCAAGAAAAAATCTTTCGAAAATAAGGGAAAATCGCGGAAAAATCGAGAAAAAAACGAGCCCGGAGCCGCTCTTCCCCGGCGAATATCAGTCACGAGCGAGAGTTGAGGCGTCGACTTCGGTGAAAACGACGGGAACGGCTATTTTATTGTAGCATTCCGCGCTGCCGTCTGCGCCTTTCACGGTGCACATCTCTTTGCCGGCTGCGTCTTTTCCGGCGCACACCGAGATTACGTACCCTTTGTACACGGTTTGGAAGAACGAACTGCCGTCGCCCGCGTCAAAAACAAGCGGCTCCGCGGACTTTAAAACGTCGAGCGAAATCTCTTCGAAAATGCCTTTCCCGGTCATCTTCGCGTGGGCTTCCTTGGCCGTGAAAACCTTAAGGAAAAGCTCCGTTTCATCAGGGGCGTTTTCCAGAAGGGCCGCCTCCCCTGGCGAAAAGAACCTGGAGGCGATTGCGCGGGAGCCCGCCGCGGCCGAAAACTCCCTGGCGGCGGGCTCCGTGTCGCAACCGCAGGGAATGGCGGCGCCGCCCGAAAAGACAACGCAGGCGGCGCCTTCCGTGTGCGATATAGAGAAGGCGGGGAACCGGCCCGGGAATGAGAGGAACGGCTTCCCGTTTTTCCCGTATTCGTAGGCAAAATCAGCGGGGGAGACGCCTGAGATGCGCGACGCGTATTTTTCGAAAAGCCTTCCCGCCAGAACCGACTCAGCGCGCCTTGCGGGGTGCGACAGAAGAGACGCCTTCCGCCTGCGTTCCTGAGACAGGAGCGGGAAGAGAGCGTCCGCGAGTCGTTCGGGATCGGGGCCGTATTTCAGAAAATATACAGTCAGCATGTCAACCGCCTTTTCACCGGTTTTTGTTCACGCCAAATTGTACAAAAAACGGCACGTTTTTTCAATACTCCGTCAAAACAGTCAACGCCGTCAAATCCCGCCGCCTCGCGCGCACGTATACGCGCACATACGCGCCTTCCAAGAAGCAGCGCCGGTAATTGCAACATTGAGAAAAGCTTAAAACCGCTTCCGGACTTGAAAAATCGGCCGGAATGTGGTATATTGTACAATGTTATTTCTGCCCGTGCGGAACCGGGTGCGGCGCCGCGGAACCGTTATAACAAATTCACAGCGAAAAAACGAAGCCAAGAGCTTTTGGAGATACCATGAGAGAGAAAAAAGAAGAAAACGAATTGTACATTCCCGCGATATTCGTGCCGTTTCAGACAGTGATGCCGGGCGTTCAGGTCCAGCTGCGCGTGAGCGACGTTCTGAATCTGGCGGCGATCGTATGCGCGGACTACACGCACCGCAAGGTCTTTCTGCCGTTCCTCGACGCAATCGATGAGATTGAGGACGAGCGCGACGCGTGCCAGCTTGTGCTCAAAACGAAGATGAAGGACAGGCTGCCGGGCGGCGGAATGATCTGCCGTATCAGGCACGTCGACGTGAGCGACAAGAACATTCTCTGCAACGTCGTTCTCGAGGGCGAGTGCAAGGCGATCTGCACGAAACTCAGCTTTGACAAGACGTTCGGCGAGAACTTTTTCGCCACGCTTCTGCCTGTTGAGGACACGAAGGACGCCGCCGACAGCGCCAGACCCGAGGCCATCAGAAGGCTTATCGTGAGCGTTGTCAAAAGGTACATGAAGATCGCGGAGCGCATGGAGTCGTTCCACGTGGACATGAGCGACATTCTCGGGACGAAGGACAACGACCTGTTCTGCTACCGCGTGCTGCAGACGATCGGCGCAGACTACAAGGAGGAAAAGAGGGTGATTCTGGCGACGGACACTCTCGAAAGGCTGAAGGTCACGCTTGAGATCGCGCAGCGGCTCACGGAGTTCGCGGAAATTCAGGAGGACGTCATTCAGGAGACCACGAAGAGCATTACCGACCAGCAGCGCGAGGCTTTCCTGCGCGAACAGATCAGGATGCTCGAAGAGGAAATCGGCGACGACGACGCTTCGGAGTGCGAACTTCTGGAAGAGACGCTTGACGGCATCAGGCCGTACCTCGCGGACAGCACCGCGGAGAGGATCGCGAAGGAAATTTCAAGAATGAAGAAGATTCCCTCCGCCTCTCCGGATTTCGCGGTCATGAAAATGCACGTCGACTTCCTGCTCGGTCTTCCGTGGGCGCCCGAAGAAAAACCGGACGTCGACCTTGCCGTTGTAAGGCGGATTCTCGACCGCGACCACTACGGACTCACGAAGGTCAAGGACAG
>JAEEGI010008568.1_pt1 | contig 22552 bp, 20 predicted proteins | sample 8958751 | NCBI WGS metagenome assembly JAEEGI01 (sample SAMN16246545, study PRJNA631951) | gut metagenome | biome: gut microbiome; feature: rumen; material: KS-attached | host: Bos | place: Iran: Karaj | collected 2018-10 | reverse complement strand
ACGGCGGCAAAAATCATTACCCAGCCCAGCCAACACACCGTTTTCGGCCCCGCATATCTGGTGGTGGAAGATGTTCCGCTGCCGCTCGCGCTGCCGTTCGGTTTCGTGCCCGATATGCCAGACCGCGCCAGCGGTATTATGATGCCTACCTATGGCGAAGAGAAAACCAGGGGTCTGTATCTACGTGACCTTGGCTATTATGTGGTGATCAACGACCACATTGACGTCTCCCTGACGGGAGATATATACAGCTACGGCTCGTGGGCGCTGGAGTTCACATCCCGTTATAAGAAGAGATACGCCTATTCTGGCGATATGAATATCACCTATTCGGTGGATAAGACAGGCGAGAAAGGCACCGACAGTTATAACGAATCCAAAAACTTCGGTGTGAAATGGTCTCACGCGCAGGACTCCAAGGCCCGCCCGGGTACCACCTTCCGCGCTTCGGTAAACTTCTCCAGCCCCTCCAACAGCCGGTACAATTCCACCAGCGTATCGGAGGCGGTACAGAGCCAGACATCATCGTCAATATCGTACTCCAAGAATCTCGGCTTCGGAAGCATATCCATCAATATGCTGCACAGTCAGAATACCAAGGACTCTTCCTATGTATTCACGCTGCCTAATATGACTTTCAACGTGAACCGTTTCTTCCCGTTCAAGCGCAAGGTAAGGGTGGGCAAGGAGCGTTTCTACGAGCAGATATCCCTCAGCTACAGCACCTCGTTCCAGAACAAGATCAACTTCAAGGCCAGCGAGTTTATGCAAGAAGGTTTTGTGGACAAGTTCAACAACGGTATGAGCCACAAGATCACCATCGGACTGCCGTCGTTCACACTGCTCAAGTATCTCAACTTCTCGCCGGGTGTGAACTACGGTGCCAATATGTTCTTCCGCAAGACCACCCAGTTCTACAATCCCGAAACAGACAAGGTTGAGTCGTCGATGTCCAAGCAGTTCTCTACCTTGGGCATAACTCAGACATATTCGGCATCCATCTCTATGAGTACCCGAATCTACGGTCTGTTCCAGTTCAACCCCAAAGGAAATCTGATTGCCATCAGGCATATGATTACCCCTTCGTTCAGCCTCTCTTTCCAGCCTGAGCTGGGTACGGCCGCCAACGGATGGCGCACGCTGTCTTATCTGAATAGCAAGGGCGAGGAGGTCACCAAAGATTATAATATTTATGCCGGTCAGCTGAACTCGCCTCCCGGCAAAGGCAAGAGCGGTTCTATGAGCTTCTCCTTCGGCAATAACCTAGAGGCCAAGGTGAGGGACACAAAAGACACCACAGGCGTCGGCACCAAAAAGATCAAACTGATAGACCAGCTGAATATCGGTGGTTCATATAACTTCCTGGCCGATTCGCTTAGGCTGTCCACCATTTCCATTTCCGGTAGCACAACGGTGTTCGGCAAGGTCGGCATCAACGGAAACCTGACTCTGGATCCCTACGACGTGAACGAACGTGGTGCCCGCTGCAACAAATTCCTGATATTGACCAAGCACAAACTGGCCCGCATCACCAACGCATCTGCTTCGCTGTCTTATTCACTCAACGGCAAAGGCCATATAAACGGTAATGACGGCCGCAAAGATGCTTCCAGCTCGGGTTCCAAAGAGCAGGAATACTACCGCGTTTATTATCACCCGCTCACGGGCGAATATATCCCCGGCGGATGGCTGTACTATCTGAATCCCGATATTCCCTGGAGCCTGAGCTTCAGTGTAAATATGTCTTACAGCGGTTCGTACAGCTATACCAACAATCAGCTGCAGAAGGTGAACAAGTGGACCCGGACCGCCACAATGAGCGGTCAGCTGCGTCTCACTAAAGCCTTGAATTTCTCCCTGAATACCGGCTTTGACTTGAGTACATTCACAATGACGACTTCCCAGCTGAGTGCAACCTACGACCTGCACTGTTTCAATATCAGTGTCAACTGGGTGCCTACCGGCAAGTGGCAGAGCTGGGGATTCCGCATAGCTGCCAATTCATCTACCCTCAGCAGCCTGCTTAAATACGATAAATCCTCCAGTTTCTGGGACAACAGATAATAATGTCAATATGAAAAATATAATTGCCCCCTCTGTCCTTTCTGCCGACTTCGGTAACCTGGAAAGGGATATCAAGATGCTTAACGGTTCCGATTGCACCTGGCTGCACCTGGATATAATGGACGGCGTTTTCGTGCCCAATATGTCCTTTGGCTTCCCTGTTATAGAGAGCATAGCCAAAGTGGCTAAAAAGCCTATGGACGCCCATCTTATGATTGTGGATCCCGACCGTTACATAGAGCGTTTTGCCAAACTCGGCGTAGAGTATATCACCGTTCATCTGGAGGCTTGCACGCACCTGAACCGCACCGTGGCCGCTATTCGCGACTGCGGCGTGAAGGCCGGCGTTGCCATTAACCCGCATACCAACGTGGCGCTGCTGGAAGATGTGCTGCCTTATATCGATATGGCCCTGATTATGTCGGTGAACCCCGGATTCGGCGGGCAGAAGTTCATCCCTCAGTCGGTGGAGAAGGTGCGCAAATTGCGCAAGATGATAGACGACTCCGGCAGCAAGTGCCTGATTGAGATAGACGGCGGAGTGGGAGAGGACAACGTGGCTATGCTTGCCCAGGCCGGTGTGGATGCTTTTGTGGCCGGCAGTTCGGTGTTCGGCTCCAAGGATCCTCTGGCCACCATCACCTTTATGGCGAATGCCTAATAGGCCACTTCTTTAAAAGCGAAATATCTGATATAGCCGTCGGCCGTCTTGATTTCAAGGCGGCCGTCTTGCAATACGCCGGTTATGACTCCCTTGAACTGTGTTCCGGTGGCGGTGTCGGTGAATATATGGGGGGTGTCTTTTAGGTAAAGCCTATCCAGATACCGGCCAGCTGTCCGTTCGCAAATATTGTCATATTCGGCGAATACCGACTCAGCCAGAGGCGGCAGTTCGTCCTCTATAACATAATTGTTTCCCGTTATGATCTTCAGAGATGTTGGGTTCGGTATCCAATCTGGAAATACAGATTGGTTGAGGTTGATACCTATGCCTGCCACAGTGTCTTTAAGCTTGCTTCCGCTCACAGTGTGTGATATCAGAATTCCGCAGATTTTCCTGTCCGAGACATATATGTCGTTGGGCCATTTGATGGTGGCGTGAACCCCTTTGCTCTCGAGGTAATCGCACACGCCCAGCGAGACGGCGCGGCAAATCATAAACTGGTGGCGCGCCTCCAGATCCGTATGGGAAAGGTATATCGAAAAGGTCAGGTTGGCCCCTTGGTCGCTGCACCAGACATTTCCTTTCTGCCCCTTTCCGGCGGTTTGCAGACGAGCTGCCCAGACCTCTTTATGCACCAGCGAATCCCTCTCTTTCTCCATTGCCGAATTTGTGGATTCGATTGTGTTATACCATATTATTTTCATATATTTGTAGGTTTTACAATCGTATGCGAAAATAGCAGTTTATTTATGAATAACGAAACTGAGAATAAAGAAATAAAAGTTATTGCGGAGGCTATGCTTGAGAAGAAGGCGAAGGATGTGGTTGCAATGGACCTCACCGGCATAGGCACCGCCATCACCGACAATTTTGTGATTTGCAATGCCGACAGCACCACTCAGGTCGTGGCCATCAGCGACAATATCGTAGAGAAGATGTGGACGGAGTGCCACCGCGACCCCATCCGCAGCCAGGGGCGCGAAAATGCCTTCTGGATTATACTTGACTATGGCGACACAGTGGTGCACGTTTTCAAAACCGAATACCGCGAATTCTACCGACTTGAAGATCTTTGGGCAGATGCGGAAAAAACCATTTTTACAGACGATGAGCAGTAACGATACCAACAAGCCGACTCAGGGAAACCAGCCCGGCGACAAATGGCCCAAGATAGGCCTTCCCGGCGGCGGCAAGGTTAAGCGCCCCCGCTGGATTCTTTGGATTTACCTGGCGCTGATTGGAGGTCTGGCTGTTCTCTGGGCCACCAGCGGCGGCACCAATCCGGTGAAAAAAGAGTGGTTTGAGGTCCGCGACGAGATTCTCCCTACCGGCAGCGTGCAAAAGGTGGTTTACGTGCGCAACAGCCATCGCGGTGAGGTATACATCAAAAACACTGCTACAGAACGCTACAATAACTATTTCCCCGAAGGTACACAACCCAAGAAGGGGCCGTATTTCTATTTCCTGGTTTCCGACACATTCAATGCAGAAACCGAGTTTGACGCAGTGCTGCAGCAGATGGATGAGCTGGACCGCTTTGAAGTCGTTATAGAAGAGCGAACCAGCGGCTGGGCCAACATTATGGACTGGATATGGATACTGCTGATGCTGGTCTTCTTCATAATGCTGTTCGTGATGCCAATGCGCAATATGGGCGGCGGTGCCGGCGGCGGAATATTCAATGTGGGCAAGTCGCAGGCCAAGATATTCGACGGCGACAACCAGAACAAGGTCACATTCAAGGATGTGGCCGGCCTGGAAGAGGCCAAGGTGGAGGTTATGGAGATTGTGGATTTCCTGAAGAATCCCAAGAAATACACCGCCCTCGGCGGCAAGATTCCCAAAGGCGCACTGCTGGTGGGCCCTCCCGGTACAGGCAAGACCCTGCTGGCCAAGGCTGTGGCAGGTGAGGCCAACGTTCCGTTCTTCTCCATTTCGGGTTCTGACTTTGTGGAGATGTTTGTGGGTGTGGGTGCCTCCCGCGTCCGCGACCTGTTCCGTCAGGCCAAGGAGAAAGCTCCGTGCATCGTGTTCATAGACGAAATTGACGCTGTGGGCCGTTCCAGAAGCAAGAATATCGGCTTTTCTTCAAATGACGAAAGGGAGAATACCCTGAACCAGCTGCTCACCGAAATGGACGGTTTCGGCAGCAATTCGGGCGTTATAGTGCTTGCCGCCACCAACCGTGCCGACGTGCTGGACAGCGCGCTGATGCGTGCCGGCCGCTTTGACCGCCAGATACACGTGGATCTGCCCGAACTCAAGGAGCGCCTTGAAATCTTCAAGGTCCACCTTCGCAAAATCAAACTGGAGCCCGGTTTTGATATGGAGTTCCTGGCAAAGCAGACTCCCGGATTCTCCGGAGCCGATATAGCCAATGTATGTAACGAGGCGGCCTTGATTGCAGCCCGTCACAATAAGGAGTTTGTAGAAAAACAGGACTTCCTGGATGCAATTGACCGCATTGTGGGAGGTCTGGAGCGCAAGAGCAAGATTATCTCTGCAGAAGAGAAGAGGACCATTGCCCATCACGAGGCCGGCCACGCCACCGTCAGCTGGATATTGCCCCACGCAAACCCGTTGCTCAAGGTCACCATTATCCCGCGCGGCCAGGCGCTGGGCGCTGCCTGGTATCTGCCAGAAGAGCGTCAGCTCACCACCCGCGAGCAGCTTATGGACGAGATGGCGGCCACAATCGGCGGCCGCGTGGCAGAGCAACTTGTGAACGGAGATGTCTCTACCGGCGCCCTCAATGACCTTGAAAAGCTTACCCGGCAGGCCCAGGCTATGGTCGCCTACTTCGGTATGAGCGAGAAGATTGGCAACGTATCGTACTACGATTCCACCGGCCGCAGCGAGATGGGATTCACCAAACCTTACAGCGAGAAGACTGCAGAGGAGATTGACAAGGAGGTCAAGAAACTCATAGACCAGGCTCACGCCACCGCCACCAAGGTGCTCAAGACGCACCGCAAGGGCTTCGAAGAACTTGCTCAGTTGCTGCTGGAGCGGGAGGTGATATTCTCTGAAGATGTAGAGCGCATACTTGGCCCCCGTCCCGGAGGTGTCAATCCCAACGAGGTTATAGGCGGTGAACCCGAGCAGCCCGTCCAGCCGGAAACACCCTCTGAACCCGAACCCAAAGAGCCTCAGGCTCCGGAACCTGCACCCGTTGAATCTCCTACACTTTTCTAGATATGACGCCATTGCTCAAAAGGACCATTAGTGCGGTGCTGCTGGTAGCAGTGCTGATAGGTTGCCTTTTGCTGCATCCTTTGTGCTGTGCGGCGCTGTTTGCCGCCGCCCTGGCTGTGATGGCAGGGGAGTTTTACAGGATGGCGATGGGACGCGGCACCCATAAGGTGCCTCGCGCTTTGGCGTTGTGCCTAATTGCCGGCGTTTGCCTTGCGAGTTTCCTGATAAAATATTACAGACTTGGACTGCACTGGCTGTTGCTTGCTTTCCCGCTGTTGCTGGCTGTGCTTGCCGCGGTGCTTCTGGACAGGGAAAAGAGGATAGAAGTTCTCACAGCGCAGGACATTTGTTTTCCCGTTGCCTATATGCTTCCGTCGTTTATGATATCGCAGATGCTGCTGTTTGACCGCGCGGGCAATTACTCGCCCTACCTTTTCATTGCAGTGATGGTGCTGGTGTGGATAAACGATGTGAGCGCCTACGCCGCCGGAATGGCGTTTGGCCAGCGGCAGAACAGCCGCAAACTGGCACCGCATATATCGCCTAATAAATCCTGGGCCGGGGCCATTGGCAGCGTTGTGTTTACCCTGGCTGCCGGAGCGTGCCTGTATCTTCTGGGCTTTTTCCCCATCAAGTTGTGGCAGTGGCTGGCGGCCGCATTCATAGTTGTGGTCTTCGGTATATTCGGCGACCTGTTTGAATCGCTTGTAAAGCGCCACTACGGTGTCAAAGACTCAGGCAATATCATTGCCGGTCACGGCGGCATGTGGGACCGTTTTGACGGGGCGCTTTTTGCAATACCGGCAGTAACTGTTTTCTTTATTCTAACCAGTATTATCTGATTTTCTTATGAGACTCCATCCGGAAGGCATATACTTTGCTCTGATAACCACCATTATTTGCATCGCAGGAGCAGTGCTGGCAATTCATTATTGCAAGCAGCCGGCTCTTAAATGGTCGCTTGTTGCAGTCTGTGTGCTGGTGACGGCAATGATGTTTATGTTCTTCCGCAAACCCGACCGTGAGGTAACGGTTGATCCGGAGGTTGTGGTGGCTCCTTCTGACGGCAAGGTGGTGCAGGTCCGCAAGGTGTTCGTCCCGGAATATTTCAACGGCGAGTGCACGGAAATCTCTATTTTCCTTTCGCTGTTCGACGTCCATATCAACTGGTTCCCCGTAGGGGGCGAGGTGGTCTATAGCAAATACTATCCCGGTGCCCATACTTTCGCTTTTGTGCCCAAGGCTTCTGAAAAGAACGAGCACACTTCTGTGGTGGTTCGCAATCAGAACGGCCGGGAGGTGATGTTCCGCCAGATAGCAGGCATAGTGGCCCGCAGGGTGGTAAGTTATGCCCGTGAAGGCCAGAGCTATGCCCAGTCTTCCGAGTCGGGATTCATCAAGTTCGGATCCCGCCTTACCATATTCGTTCCCGGCGACGTGGAGCCTCTGGTCAAGGTCGGTGATAAAGTAAAAGGCAGTGTAACACCCATCGCCAGACTATGATTCCCGTTGAACTAGGCACCGAGAAGATTGGCAAACTGCTGAAGCAGTATGCCACGCCCGCCATCATAGCGATGCTGGCTACATCGCTGTACAATATGGTGGACAGCATCTTCATAGGGCAGGGCGTGGGCCCGCTGGCTATATCCGGCCTGGCGGTTACTTTCCCGCTGATGAATATCTCCATCGCCTTCGGTACCCTGGTGGGAGTGGGTGCAGCCACGCTGATATCCATCCTCCTTGGCCAGAAAGACTATAAGATGGCCAACCGCGTGCTGGGCAATGTGGTGATACTCAACGTGGCCATAAGCTTTGTGGTGACGGCCCTCTCGCTGATCTTTATGGATCCGATACTCTATTTCTTCGGCGCCAGCGACAACACCATCTCGTATGCACGCGAGTATATGGTGGTGATTATGTGGGGCAATGTCATCTCACACCTCTATCACGGCCTCAACGGCGTGGTGCGCTCTTCCGGCCGGCCGCGGCTGGCAATGGCGGCCACCATACTGGCCGTCGTCCTCAACACCGTGCTTGACCCTATCTTCATCTTTGTGTTCAAGATGGGTATCCGCGGTGCCGCCATCGCCACCATCCTGGCGCAGGTCATCGCCCTGGTATGGATCACCAAAATCCTTTGCAACAAAGAGCACGTGCTCCACTTCTCCCGCGAAGTGTTCGAGTTCGACTTCAAAATAGCCTGGCGTTCCCTCTCGATAGGTATGTCGCCGTTTCTGATGAATATCGCCTCTTGTTTCGTGGTTATACTCATCAATAATCAGCTGAAGTATCACGGCGGCGATTTGGCCATAGGCGCCTACGGCATCGCCAACCGCCTCTGCTTCCTTTTCTTCACCATAACTATGGGCCTGACCCAGGGTATGCAGCCCATTGCCGGCTACAACTACGGGGCCCGCAACTGGAAAAGGGTCAAAGACGTCGTGAGGCTCACCATACTTTGCTCTGTGATAGCCCTTTCCATCGGTTTTGTGGTAGGTATGCTGATGCCCGACCTGGCGGTGTCGCTCTTTACCCGCGACGCCGAGCTCAGGGCCATTTCTGCCCGTGCATTCCGCATTTCTGTGCTGATGTTTCCCGTGGTCGGCTTCCAGGCAGTTGTTACAAACTTTTTCCAGTGCATCGGCCGGGTGGGCAAGGCCATATTCCTGTCCCTGTCTCGTCAGCTGCTGTTCCTGATACCTTTCCTGCTGATATTCCCGCCGCTGTGGGGTACGGACGGCGTATGGTTCAGTATGCCGGCATCGGACTTGGTTTCGGCCATCGTGGCACTGGCACTGTTCATTCCGCTGATGCGTGAATTTGACAGGATGGAGAAAGAATCTTCTTTGCAAACAAATCAATAAGATATGGAAAACAAGATAATAATCACCGTAGGACGGCAGATCGGCAGCGGCGGGTTGCGCATTGCGCGAATGGTCGCAGAAAAGCTTGGCATTGAGGTCTATGACCGCAATTTGCTTATGTTGGCCGCAAAGGAGAGCGGTATCTCCCAGGAGATTCTTGCCGGCAGCGATGAAAAACCTGCACGAATAGGCCGCTTTGCAAAATTCCTGGGCATTCGCAGCTCGATTTATACCGATGCACAGATGTATTCCGACTCCAATATGCTCTCGGAAGATGAAGTTTTTGCACTCCAGAGCAAGGTTATCAAGGGCATCGCATCAAAGGGCTCGGGAGTGTTTGTGGGCCGCTGTGCGGACTATGTGCTTCGCGACTGCCCCGAACTTTTCTCGGTGTTCATCACAGCCGATATGCAGGACCGTATTGCCCGCGTATCGGAGCGTGAGAACCTTACGGCAGAAGAGGCCAAAAAGTATATCGAGACGGGCCAGAAGCGTCGCATCGAGTATTACAATTACTACACATTCAAGAAGTGGGGAGACAGCGCCAGCTATGACATCTGCCTGAATTCCAGCCGCTTCGGCCTTGAAAAAACAGCCGACCTGATTATAGAAATGCACAATAACAGAAATATCTAACCCACTCAAACAATTCTCACTATGAAAAAAATCATTTCCCTTTTGGTTATTGCACTTTGCCTTGTTGCGTGCAATTCCGTAGACCAGAAACTTGACAAGCTTGAGAAAGCTTGCGAAGACAAGAACATTGAGAAGGCAGAGAAAATCTGCGCTTCTATCGACGCTGCCAAACTGGATGCAGAGCAGTCTGCACGCCTCACAGCCGCTACCGTAAAAATGGCCGCCATCAAGGCAGAGCAGTTCATCAAGGATGCCGGCGAGGCAGTTAAGGACGCCGTTGAAGAGGCCGGCCGCGAGGCTCAGGAAGCTATCGAGCAGGTAAGCGACGAAACCAAACAAGCCATAGAACAGGCGAAATAGCTGTCTCTATGTCATTCGAAATAAACGAGGCTCCGGAAGGGGCCTCGTTTATTTTTCAATCAGTTTCCTGAGTGTTTCCGGGGTGATGTCTTTGGCCAGGATGGTGCCGTTTTTGTCCAGCAGATAGATTTTGGGGGCGGTGGCGACGTCGTATTTCTGGTAGAGGTCGCTGTCGGGCCAGCTGGTGCGAAGGTCTTTCCAATAGCAGGCGCAGCCTTTGAGGCTGGATTTCCACTCGTCGGGGTCGGGACCGACATAAACCGAGACCACCCGTGCTCCTTTGCGGCGCAGAAGACTGCGCATATCGCGAAGCTGCTGCTTCCAGGCGGTGCAGTCGCTGCAGGAAACCAAATTGAAGAAGAGGACGGTGTAATTCCTTCCTCCGCTGCCCAGCATCGATTTTTCACGGCCGTGACGGTCGAGCAGCGAAGCGTCGCAGGCGACGGAGCCGACGGGATTCAGGCGGAAACGGCGTAAAGCCTCGTCCATTTGCGCCAGTACCTCCGGCGACCAGAGATCAGGTCTACCAACAATGTATTTCTCCGCTACAAGCGCGGCGCTTTCCAGCGCATCATATTCGCCCTGTCCGCGCAGGTAATTGTAAATACCCAGATAGGTGTCGCGGTACAGGCCGGGATCGTTGCCTATGCGAGAAGCGAACGCCTCGCATACATCGGCCACGGCAAGAGTATCCAGTCCGATATTGTCCCGCACGCCGTCTAAAAGGGAATACAGTGATGCCGTGAAGGATTCTTTCTGGCTCAGCAATTCTGCCAGGGCGGCGGCGTCCAGACGACGTCCAATGATTCTGTTGTCGGCATCCAGAAGCAGCAGGGAAGGGGTGCTGAGCACCGAATATTTCTTGTGGAATTCCGACACGCCTTCCGGGTCCCAAAGGTTATATACCCGCACCTGCGGATTCTCAATGCCGCCGAAATGCGAGATTGCATACTTGGCCCAGGCTGCCTTGTCGCTCTGGGTATAAACTGCATAGAAAGATAGGGGCGCAGTGCCTGAATACTCTTTCAGAATAGACACCAGCAGCGGCGTCTGCCGGGCGCAGGTGCTGCAGGCATCCTCGTAGAAATACAGGACCTTATAGCCTCCTGTAGCCTCGCGCACATCCACCGTCACTCCATCCAGACTCTCCAGGCTCAGTTCCGGGGCCGGCATCCCAAGCAGCGACTGTCGGTTGAATTCGGCAAAGGCATAAAGCATCGGGAAGGTCTCTTCCGAAGGCCAGCGCAGCTTCTTGTTCAAAAAGTAATTGTCTGCAATATAAACCGATACGCCTTCGACGCCCATAACCGGGCAGTCGGAATAATAGTCATAGGCGCGGCCGGCAATCCTGGCGCGGACCTCGTCGTCTGCGGCCGATTTTATCAAGACGTCCAGCCTGCTGCAGATGGAATCCACCGGCATTGTGCTGATGGCCTCGAAATAGCTCTTTAGGGAGTCGTATACGTTGGTCTGCTGCGCCGCAGCAACGCCACAGCACAGCATCAGGGATGCTATGAGGGCCAGCCGCCGCACTACTGAATCATTTTAAGATACTTGGCGATATCTACGTTCTTGGGGATGAAATCGGTGGCTTTGCCGCCGTTTACCAGCACGTCGCGGACCACGGTAGAGGAGATGAACGAATATTCGTGGCTGGAAGGGATAAATACTGTGAGAATGGAGGGCCTCATCCGTTTGTTGGCCTGCGATATGGCGCGCTCCAGCTCAAAGTCGGTGGTGGTGCGCATACCGCGGATTATGAATTTTGCTCCCTTCTTCACGCAGAAATCAACGGTAAGGCCGCTGAAAGAGCAGACCTCCACATTTTCCAGGTCGGCCACGGCGTCTTTGGCAATCTGAACCTTGACGTCGGTGGGGAAGAACCCGCCTCCCTTAGAGGAATTCTTGCCTACGGCAACAATTACCTTGTCAAAAATCTTAAGTGCAGATTTGAGCACTTCCAGGTGCCCGAGGGTAAATGGATCGAACGATCCGGGAAAAACAGCAACTTTCATAATTGATTACTTACTCCAGTCTATCGGCTCGTGGCCGTTATTTGTTAATAGTTGATTTGTCTTTGAAAAGTGGCGGCAGCCGAAAAACGCTCCGCCGGCAAGCGGAGACGGGTGTGCAGCCTCCAGCACATAGTGGCGGGAGGTGTCTATCAGCGCTTTTTTGCTGCGGGCAAAGTTGCCCCAGAGTAGAAAGACCACGCCGTCCAGACGGTCGCTTATGGTCTGGATCACCGCGTCGGTAAAGGTCTGCCAGCCCAGGCGGCTGTGAGACGCGGCCGCACCGGCGCGTACTGTGAGGATGGCGTTCAAAAGAAATACGCCTTGCTCTGCCCAGCCACGCAGCGAACCGTTCTTGCCGCGCAGGTCCAGCCCCAGGTCGTCTTCTATCTCTTTGTAGATGTTCTTAAGCGACGGCGGGAGCGGCACGCCCGGCGGCACAGAAAACGACAGGCCTTCTGCCTGGCCGGGATTGTGGTAGGGATCCTGCCCGAGGATGACGACTCGTACCTGATTGAAAGGTGTCAGGGCAAAAGCATTGAATATCAGACTGCCCGGAGGATAGAGGGTGACTCCGGAAGCCTTCTCCCTATGCAGCGCAGCAGCGAGTTCGGCAAAGTAAGGTTTGTCAAACTCGCTGCTTAGCGCTTCCTTCCAGGAAGGTTCAATGATGACGTTCATCTACTGCTGATAAGGTTCTATTCAAATACAAATTTAAGAACTTCATCGACAGTATCAACATAATGGAACGTAAGACCTTTGATATAGATATCTTTTATATCCTCTATATCGCGGCGGTTTTCGCTGGAAATCACAATGGTATGGATGCCGGCGCGCTTGGCTGCCAGAATCTTCTCTTTGATGCCGCCCACTGGCAGGACCTTGCCGCGAAGGGTGGTTTCGCCGGTCATTGCTACGCCCTTCTTTATGCTCTGGTTCTTGAGCGCAGAGGCGATGGCGGTGACCATAGTGATGCCGGCAGAAGGGCCGTCCTTGGGAATGGCGCCTTCCGGAACGTGGATGTGGAAGTCCTTCTCCTTGAACACCTTGGGTTCCACGCCAATCTTTTCTGGGTTGGCCTTGAGCCACTGGTAGGCAATGGTGGCCGACTCTTTCATCACGTCGCCCAGGTTGCCTGTGGTGGAGAGGTGGCCCTGGCCTTCGCTGGTGCTGCACTCTATGAAGAGTATCTCGCCGCCCATCTCGGTCCAGGCAAGGCCGGTGACAACGCCGGGCATTTCGTTGCCCTTCTGCATATCGTGATGGTTGGTGGGAAGACCCAGATATTCGCGCACCTGGGCCGGCTTGAGGGTGGTTTCGTGCGCCTCGTCCAGAGCTATCTTCTTGGCGGTGATGCGGCAGATCTTGGCAATCTGCTTGTCAAGGCCGCGCACGCCCGACTCGCGGGTGTAGTTGTTGATAATCTCTTCTATCGCCGCTTTGGTGAGCTTCAGGTCTTTGGGCTGAAGGCCGTGCAGGCCGAGCTGCTTGGGAAGCAGGTAGTCCTTGGCAATTGAGATTTTCTCTTCTGCCAGATACCCGGAGACATTGATCATCTCCATACGGTCGCGCAGGGCAGGGTGGATGGTCTCGATGTTGTTGGCCGTGGTTATGAACAGCACCTTGCTGAGGTCATAGTCCAGGTCAAGGTAGTTGTCGTGGAATGCGGTGTTCTGCTCGGGGTCAAGCACCTCCAGCAGGGCGCTGGCGGGATCGCCGTGGAAATCGTTGAACACCTTGTCCACCTCGTCCAATACAATCACGGGGTTGACCTTTCCGGTCTTTTTTATGGTCTGGATAATGCGGCCGGCCATTGCTCCTATGTAGGTGCGGCGGTGTCCGCGGATTTCAGATTCGTCGTGCAGGCCGCCCAGCGAAATACGTCCGTACTCGCGTCCCAGCGCCTTGGCTATGGATTTGCCCAGGGATGTCTTGCCCACGCCCGGAGGGCCGTAGAGGCAGAGGATAGGCGACTTCATATCGCCCTTGAGTTTGAGCACGGCAAGGTATTCTATGATTCTTTCCTTGACTTTTTCAAGGCCGTAGTGGTCGGCGTCCAGTACCTCCTGGGCGTGCTTGAGGTCCAGATTGTCTTCTGTGGCCTCGCTCCAGGGGAGATCCACTATAAACTGCAGGTACGAATAAATGACATTGTAGTCGGGCGAACTGGGGTTGGTTTTCTCCATCTTGTGGAGTTCCTTTTCAAACACTTCGCCCACATATTCTGGCCAGTTCTTGCCTTCGGCAGCCTTGCGCAGGGCGTCGACGTCTTCGCCTGCACCTGTCATACCCAGCTCTTCCTGAATGGTCTTCAGCTGATTGTTAAGGTAGTATTCGCGCTGCTGCTGGTCCATCTCCACCTTCACCTTCTTCTGGATGTCCTCGCGGATTTTCAGAATCTCTATCTGCTTGTCCAGCAGGGCAAGCAGCAGGGTGGCACGGCGCTTAATGCTGGCCTCTTCCAGAAGGGGAATCTTCTCCAGAGGGTTCTCGACTTCTATGGTGGTGGCCACAAAGTTCACCAGAAATGCATTGTCCTCTATGTCGCGGATGGCATAGCCGGCTTCCTGGGAAACGCTGTGTGTCAGCTTTATGATGCGCATGGCAGCGCTCTTGATGCCGTCCACAATAGTGTTCATATCGGGGTCGGAGGCGCTGGAATGGTCTTCGGGAAGGTAATCCACCGTGGCCATCAGATAAGGGGACACTATGTCCACCGACTTGATGTTGAAACGGCGAACGCCCTGGATAATGGCAGTGACAGGAACATTTGGCAGGTCAATGATTTTGACAATCCTGCCCAGGGTTCCTGTGGCAAACAGGTCCTCCCTGACAGGGTCTTCTGTCTTGGGATCGCGCTGGGCCACTGCCCCTATCAGTTTGTTGGACTTGTAGGCTTCGTTTAAAAGCTGTATGGATTTTTCCCTGCGCACCGGGATGGGTATCACGGTGTCGGGGAACAGCACTGCATTGCGTAACGGCAAGATAGGCAGCACGTTGGGCAGCTGGTCATCTTGCAGTTTATTCCCTGTGTCAATATTCATCACGGGTATGAAATTCATACCCATATCTTCTCCTGCTAAGTAAAAAGGGTCTTTCATCTATCGTGTATATCTATCTGTTCTAGTATGTCAAATTGGCAGAAAAACAATCAGCCGGATATATTGGTCAATCATTGTGCCAAAGTTAAAATTTAAAAAAAAGTGCGATATCTATTTGATAAATAAAAAAATAAGTCTATTTTTGCAATCCCCAAAAAAACTGATACCTAAAAATATAAAGATATAATCACTATGACTAAAGCAGACATTGTTAGCGAAATCGCTAAATCAACAGGATTTGAAAAGGTTGTTGTCCTGGAAGTTGTTGAATCTTTTATGGAAAACGTGAAGGAGTCCCTGAGCAAGGGTAACAATGTTTATCTTCGCGGTTTTGGCAGTTTTGTTGTTAAGCAGCGTGCAGAGAAGGCAGCCCGCAACATCTCCAAGAATGTTACCATCACCATTCCGGCACACAAGATCCCCTCTTTCAAACCCGCCAAGACCTTTGTCGAGCAAGTCAAGAATCTGAAATAATCACTTTTAATACTTAATACTATGCCTAGCGGTAAAAAGAGAAAGAGACATAAAATGTCTACGCACAAACGTAAAAAACGTTTGCGCAAGAACAGACATAAGAAGAAATAAGATTTCTTGAAGTATAAGGCTGACCCGCGGTCAGCCTTTTTGCAATGGATAAGGACCTAATCATAAATGTTACGGACGGAACTGCCGAACTGGCTCTGACAGAAGGCGGCCGTCTGATAGAATATGACAAGGAAAGCGACAGCAAGGCGCAGTTCTCTTTAGGGGACGTGTTCCTGGGCAAAGTCAAGAAACTCCTCCCGTCCCTTAACGCAGCCTTTGTGGATATCGGGGACGAGAAGGAGGCCTTTATCCATTATCTGGACCTTGGAATCAATTTCAAGTCGTTTGACTTTTTTGTCAAGCAAATCAACATCTCAAAGAACTACACTACCTTCTTTGAGAAAGTCGCCATTTCCGATCCCCTGGAAAAGGAGGGCCATATTTCCGACCATCTCCATCCCGGGCAGCCGGTTATGGTGCAGATTGTAAAGGAGCCCATCTCCACCAAGGGCTCGCGCCTCACCGGAGAGATTTCAATAGCTGGCCGCAATATTGTGCTGCTGCCCTTCTCCGACAAGGTGAGCATCTCTCAGAAAATATCTTCCAAAGAAGAGAAAGCCCGCCTCAGCCGCCTGATATACAGCATCTTGCCTAAGAACTACGGCGCCATCATCCGCACCGCGGCAGAGGGCAAGCGGGCTGCCATTCTGGATGCTGAGCTCAAGGGACTTATCCGCAAGTGGGAGAGCAGCTGGAAGAAACTTGCCAAGAGCAAGGATGTACAGCTCCTGTTCCGTGAAAACAGTCGCGTGACCACCCTTATCCGCGATCTTCTGGCCGACGACTTCACCAATATCTATGTCAACGACAAGGCCACTTTCAACGAAGTGTGCCAGTATGTGGCAATGATCTCTCCCGGACAGGAGAAGATTGTACACTATTTCGACAAGCAGCAGAATATCTTTGATGCGTTTGACATAACCCGTCAGGTCAAGGGATCTTTCGGCAGGGTAGTGTCCCTTAAAAAGGGTGCTTATCTGGTGATTGAGCACACCGAGGCGATGCACGTGATAGACGTGAACAGTGGCACCCGCATCAAGACCGGAGAGCAGGAAGAGAATGCCCTGGAGGTGAATATGTCGGCTGCGGAAGAAATTGCCCGTCAGCTGCGGCTGCGCGATATGGGCGGCATTGTGATAGTCGATTTCATAGATATGGAAGATGTGGAGCACCGCAACCAGCTGTACAAGCATATGTCTTCCCTGATGGAGAACGACCGTGCCCGCCACACCATATTGCCACTGACAAAGTTCGGCCTGATGCAGATTACCCGTCAGAGGGTGCGCCCCGCAACTGAGATAGAGACCGGCGAGGTCTGCCCTATGTGCAAGGGAACGGGCAAGATTGGCCCGACACTGCTGCTGGACGAGGCGCTGGAGCGCCATCTGAGTGCCATTGCAGAGAAAAAGCCTGGACGCAGCATTCGCCTGGTGGTGAATCCCGTGACCTACGCCTATATCACAAAAGGATGGTGGAACAGTCTTGTGTCTCAGTGGAAACGCAAGTACAAATGCCCTCTCAAAGTGCTCAAGGACGACAATTTCGCCATAAATCAGTCGTTGTGGGAGGATGTCAAGACCAGTCGGCCGCTCGGCTCATTTTTCGACTGATCTCTTCAGTACACAGATTGCCGATACTGCCCTGATGGGTGTGTTTAAGGCTGGAAACGGTCTTGGCCCCGTCGTAGTGGTAGCGGCCCTCTTTTACGGCCACGCCCACCTCTCTGTAGGCATCCCTGAACGGCACGCCCTCCACAACCATTTTGTTGACCTCTTCTACGGTGAACATATCGTCGTATAGTTTGCTGCCGTCCAGAATGTGGCTGTTGACGCCTATATTGTCCAGCATATAGCTGCACATTGCCAGGCATTCTTTGGTGGAGTCTATGGCGGGGAAGAGAGTGTCTTTAAGCAGCTGGAAATCCCTGTGATAGCCGTGAGGCAGATTGGCTGTCATCTGGGAGATGACGGCCTCCGTGCCCTGTATGCGGTTGGTCTTGGCCCGCATCACCTCCCATACGTCGGGATTCTTCTTGTGCGGCATAATGCTGCTGCCGGTGGTCAGTGAGTCGGGGAAGGATATGAACTTGAAATTGCTCCCCATATACATACAGCAGTCAGCGGCGAATTTGTTAAGAGTGGAAGCCAGACATCCCAGAGCTGCAGCCATTGCCCGCTCGCTCTTGCCGCGGCCCATCTGGGCGGCGACACTGTTGTAGGACATATCTTCAAATCCAAGGGCCTCGGTGGTCTGGGCGCGGTCCAGAGGGAAGGAGCTGCCATAGCCGGCAGCGCTGCCCAGAGGATTCTGGTTTGCAATGCGGTGCGCGGCGCCCAGCATATACATATCGTCGCAAAGGGCTTCTGCATAGGCTCCGAACCACATCCCGAAAGAAGAAGGCATTGCAATCTGCCCGTGGGTGTAGCCCGGCAGTATCACATTTTTGTGCTGCTCGCTAAGACTCTGGAACTTGGCAAACAACTCCAGAACCTGAGAGCGGATTGCCTCAAGTTCGGCGCGCATATAGAGTTTGAGATCCACCAGCACCTGGTCGTTGCGGCTGCGGCCGGAGTGGATTTTCTTGCCCAGATCGCCCAGCTTGCGGGTCAGGCAAATCTCTACCTGGGAATGGATATCCTCTGCAATGTCTTCAAGCACGAACTCGCCATTCTCTATCTGTTGCAGGATTATGTCCAGCTCTTTTTGCAGCCGGGCCTCCTCTTCCTTGGGCAGAAGGCCTACTTTGGACAGCATTGCAATGTGCGCCTTGCTGCCTTGTACGTCATATTTTGCCAGCCGCAAATCCAGCTCGCGGTCGTTGCCTACGGTGAAATCTTCTACCGCCTGGGCCGCCTCCACGCCTTTGTTCCACAGAGTCTGCATATACTTAAAATTGAAGATTTTCTATAAAGGTAATATATTTTTCAACTCCCTCGCGGATCTCGCTCTTGAGTATGTATTCGTCTGCTTTGTGGGACCGGTTGGAATCGCCCGGGCCAATCTTTATGGCATCGATTGGCAGCCTCATCCAGTCGGAGGATGTGGGAGATGTGGTCATCTCCATTGCTAACTTTGCAGCAGTCCGGTACAGCGGTGAATCCTGTGGCGTGGCACTGGATCGGTTGGCAAGGTTGCGGGCGGTGAGCCTGCTGCCGACCTTGGCCTGTAGCATATCCAGTATCTCTTTGTTGGTATAGCACTCGTTGGGACGGATGTCCACCACAAAAGTGCAGCTGTCGGGAATTACGTTGTGGGCGGTGCCGGCGTTAATCTGCGTCACGGATAGTTTGACCTCTCCCAGGGCAGGGGATATCCTGTCAAACTTCTGGCTCCGGATTATCTCGATGTCGCTGATGGCCTTGTAGAGGGCATTTTCGCCTTCGGCAGCCCTGGCGGCGTGCGCACTGCGGCCGGTTGCGCAGCCGTCAATCACCAGCAGTCCGCTCTCTGCAATTGTGGCGCGCATCCGGGTGGGTTCGCCCACTATCGCAAAATCGGCGTTCTCTTTTATGAATTTGCCCAGCGAGCGGGTCCCGCCTTCGCCGGAGCGCTCTTCTTCGCAGCTTAAAAGCAGCAGCAGATTCACGGGGCAGCTGCCCATCTCTTTGAAATAGAGGAAGGTGGCAATCATACTTACCACGCTGCCGCCGTCGTCGTTGCTGCCAAGACCCAAAATACGGTCTTCAGCTGCAGGCGGGTTTAATGCGTCAAAGGTATAGGATTCCGCCGCCTGCACCGTGTCTATATGGGCGCAGAGCATCAGGGTAGGGGCCTCTTTGCTGAAGGTTGCCTTTGCCCAGATATTATTGCCGATGCGGAAAGCCTCTACACCCTCACCGGCAAGCCAGTCCATAAGGAAATCGGCCCGGGCCTTCTCTTCAAAAGAGTAGGCGCGGATGGGGATAAGTGCCTTGAGCAGTTCAATTGCAAGTTCTGCGTAGAATTCCATATGCTAAAAAATTACGGTGCCGCTGCCGTCGGACAGTCTGGCAGAGTTCTTTATTACGACCTTCTTCACGCCGGCGTCAATGGCGTCAAAGGCGTTTTTGAGCTTAGGCAGCATACCGGCATTGACCTTGCCCTCTGCCTTGAGTTTTTCAAAGAGAGGCTTGTCAATCTGCTCTATCACGCTGCTGTTGTCGTCTTTGTCCATTAGCACGCCGTCTTTCTCAAAGCACATAATCAGTTCTGTGGGGTAGGTGCCGCTCATTGCGGTGGCTATTCCGCTGGCAATTGTGTCGGCATTTGTGTTCAGCAGGGTGCCGCAGCCGTCGTGGTTTATGGCGCAGACAACCGGGGTCATTCCGGCTGCCAGAAGGGCCTCAAAGGTTTTGGCGTTGACCTTTTCGATATCGCCCACAAAGCCGTAGTCCACCGGAGCGGCGGGGCGCTTGCGTGAGGTGATGGCATTGCCGTCGGCTCCCGACAAGCCTATGGCGTTGCAGCCGTTTTTCTGCAGCGTGGCCACGATGGATTTGTTGATGAGGCCGGCATACACAGCCGTAACTACCTGCAGCGTTTCGGCATCTGTGACGCGCCGCCCCTCAATCATTTTGGGCTCGATGCCCATCCTGAGGAGCGTCCGGCTGGCTATTGCTCCGCCGCCGTGCACCAGTATCTTGGCGCCGGGAATCGCCGCAAACATACCCAGAAACGCCTCCAGCGCTTCCGGATTGTCTATCACGTTGCCTCCTATCTTTATGACTTTGAGCGTATCCATCAGAGAGAGAGAAGTATTTCTTTCAGGACTGTCTGAGCCGAAACCACGCGGTTGGCAGCTTCGGGGATAACCAGCGACTGCGGCGATTCAATGACGTCGTCGCTCACAATCATATTGCGGCGCACCGGAAGGCAGTGCATAAAGAATGCATTGTTGGTCAGGGCCATCTTTTCTGTGGTTACGGTCCAACTGCGGTCGGTGTTTATAACCTTGCCGTAGTTGGGATCGGTGTAGGCCGCCCAGTTCTTGGCGTATACAAAGTCGGCGCCTTCCAGGGCCTTGTCCTGGTCGTATTCCACGCGGGCGCCTCCCACGAACCCGGGGTCAAGTTCATAGCCTTTTGGATGGGTTATCACAAACTCACAGTCAGCGGCATTCATCCACTCTGCAAACGAGTTGGGAACGGCCTGGGGCAGAGCCCTGGGGTGGGGAGCCCAAGTCATAACCACCTTGGGACGGGCACTCTTCTTGTGCTCTTCTATGGTGATGAGGTCGGCAAAAGACTGCAACGGATGGCGGGTGGCAGCTTCCATACTGAACACAGGACGTCCGGAATATTGTATGAACTGGTTGAGTATCACTTCGTTATAGTCGTCCTGCTTGTTTTCGAACCGGGCGAAACTGCGCACGCCAATCACGTCGCAATAGCTGCCCATTACCGGAATCGCCTCCAGGATATGCTCGCTTTTGTCGCCGTCCATAATCACGCCGCGCTCCGTCTCCAGTTTCCAGGCTCCCTGGTTGATGTCCAGGACAATGACGTTCATTCCTAGGTTGAGTCCCGCTTTCTGGGTGCTCAGGCGGGTGCGGAGACTGCTGTTGAAAAACACCATCAGCAGCGTTTTGTTTTTGCCCAGCGCCTGGTCGGCAAACGGGTTTTCCTTAACGTATCTGGCTTTGGCCAGCGCCTGGTCCAGGGGACCTATATCGTTGACGTTGGTGAAGTTTCTCATATCGGATTATGCAGTTAATTCGTTGAAAGATTCTATGAATTTTGCCGCCTGTTCTTCGCTGAGGCAGAGAGGGGGCAGAAGCCTGATGACATTGGCACCTGCGCCGCCGGTGAAAATGTGCTTCTCGAAAAGCAGCCTGTCACGCAGCGTTTCAAAGCCGGGATTCAACTCTATGCCAATCATAAGGCCGCGGCCGCGAAGCTGCTTTATGGCCTTGTTGCCCAGCAAGTTATGCATCAGATAATCGCCTACCTTTGCGGCATTGTCCATCAATGACTCATCTTTCATAATGTCCAGCACTGCAATTGCTGCCGCGCAGGCCAGGTGATTGCCGCCAAAGGTGGTGCCAAGCATTCCGTATTCCGCCTTAATGGCCGGGTTTATGATTATGGCGCCAATAGGAAAGCCGCCTGCCAGGCCTTTGGCCATAGAAACGATGTCGGCTTTGACGCCGCTTTTGCTATGGGCGAAGAATTGCCCGGTGCGGCCCATACCGCTCTGGACTTCGTCCATAATAAGCAATGTGCCATAGTTGTCGCAGGCTTTGCGGGCGGTTTTCAGGAATTCGGCCGAAGGCTCCCATATGCCTGCCACGCCCTGAATGCCCTCTATGATTACAGCAGCGAATTCTTTGGTGGCCAGTTTTGCTTCCAGTGCATCGCTGTCGTTAAGGGCTATGAATTCCACGTTGTCGGTCTTGTTGAAGGGCGACTGGATTTTAGGGTTGTCGGTGACCGCCACGGCGCCGCTGGTGCGTCCGTGGAAGGCTTTGGTGCAGGCAAGGACCTTGCTGCGGCCGGTTGTGAAAGAGGCCAGTTTCATAGCGTTTTCGTTGGCCTCGGCGCCGCTGTTGCACAGGAAAAGGTTGTAGTCGGGGTATCCGCAAATAGCGCCCAGCTTGTCGGCCAGAGTCTTCTGCAGGGAATTCTCTACGGCATTGGAGTAGAAGCCTATTTTAGCCGCCTGATCCTGCAGTGCTTTCAGGTATTTGGGGTGACAGTGGCCCACCGAAATCACGGCGTGACCGCCGTAGAGGTCCAGATACTCGGTTCCGTTCCTGTCCCAGACCTTGCATCCGAGGCCCTTCACCGGCTCTATCGGCCACAGTTTATATGTTTTGAAAAGATCCATTTTAAAATGCGTTTGCCTTGAGGTGCAGTGCGGTGGTTCTCTCCAGGCCAAACATCAGGTTCATATTCTCCACGGCCTGGCCGCTGGCGCCCTTAAGCAGGTTATCAATTATTGATGTGATGTGTATGTAGCCGTTATGGCTCTCTATGTGCAACAGGCACTTGTTGGTGTTCACAACCTCCTTGAGGCTGATTGGAGCGTCGCTCACAAACACGAACGGCGATGATTTGTAATACTCTTTATAAATTGATATCACTTCTTCTTCCG
>JAEEGI010008567.1_pt1 | contig 22554 bp, 18 predicted proteins | sample 8958751 | NCBI WGS metagenome assembly JAEEGI01 (sample SAMN16246545, study PRJNA631951) | gut metagenome | biome: gut microbiome; feature: rumen; material: KS-attached | host: Bos | place: Iran: Karaj | collected 2018-10 | reverse complement strand
GATGTTTCTCACCCGCATGGGCCCCAGCGCCAAATTCATCGTTACGGGAGATGCCACCCAGATAGACCTTCCCCGTCCGTCCGACTCCGGCCTGCTGCAGGGCATCCGCCTGCTGGAAGGCATCAAGGGCATCGCCACCATCCGCTTCAGTGCCGATGACATTGTCCGCCATCCCCTGGTAACCAAGATCGTCCGCGCCTTCGACAGGCAGAAGGAAAAGGAAGCATAAAAAAGAAGCCGGCCTAACGGTCGGCTTCTTTTTTTAGACTTTCCGAGAAATTATTCGGCGCTTACCACGGCGCTCCATTTCTCATAGGCGGCCTGGTACTTGGGATCCTCGTTACGGAGCTGGAAGTTCAGACGCTTGAGGAAGTCTGCGGCGGCGGCCTTCACCTCCGGCATCTGGCTAACCTCGTAGCACTTCTCGAACGGTTCGATGGCGCCCTTGTAGATCTCAATCACCTTGGCGGTGAGTTCGTCGTACTTCTTGTACTCGCGGACATCCAGGGCATCACGCTCGTCGATGATGTCATCGGCCTGCTTGAGGGCCACGTTGGCCTTGCCGTAGTACGTCATGTCGTAGTTGGGATTGATCTCGATACCCTTATTATAGGCGGCAAGCGCTTTCTCGTAATCCTTGATACCGGTGTAGATGTTGCCTTCCACATAGTAGAGGGAAGGATTGTCCGGCATGGCCTTCTTTGCTTCGTCCAGCAGCTCAACGATCTTGGCGGGATTCTCATTGGTGGTGAGATACAGGTTGATGAGGTTGGTGAGGATGGAAGCGTTGTCCGGATAGGCGGTGAGACCGCTGGCAAGGTAGTTCTTGGCAGCGAGGGTGTCGGCCTTGGCCAGGGCGATTTCCGACAGGGAAGCGTAGATGTTGCCTTCGGAGGTGTAATTGTTGGCCAGGCACTTGTTGTAGTACTCCTCGGCACGGGCGTAATCCTTGGAAGCCAGGGCGGTGAAGGCGGCGTTGTAGGCGGCGTCATCGTTCCTTACGGTGCAGCCCGGAAGGACGGAAACATCGGCAGCACCCTTGAACAGGTCGCTGGCCTTCTTGATGTCTCCCAGCTGATAGGCGGTGAAAGCGTCGTTGTAATATGCCTCTGCGATCTCCTGCAGCTTGGGATCCACGTCCTTGTCCTTGGCACCCAGCTCAAAGGCCTTGGAATAGGCCTTGGCGGCCTCTCCCAGCAGGTCTCCTGCTACGGAAGGACGGGTTACCTCCGCGAATTCCAGCATGCCGGCGGCGTTGAAGTAAACGTTCAGGCGGGAGAAGACCTGCTTCTCGAACTGCTTTCCGTTCAGCTCAACATTCTCCATAGCCACGGGGCGCTCCTTGAACATCATGCCGAAGGTGGCCTTGTCGATACCGGGGGTTACATTGGCGGTAGGATTCTGGTAAGCGGTCATATATGCCTTACCCAGGTTGATCCAAGTGGCGGCCTTGGTGGCCTTCTTGGCATCCTGTGCAGCGGCAAGGGCCTTGTCAACGGCCTTCTGCATATCTGCATCCGGCTTCTGTGCATACGCTACCTGCAGGGTGCAGGCGAGAGCGAGAGCGAAAAATAACTTTTTCATATCAATTAAGTGTTAATGATTATTCGTTAGTGGAAAGTTCCTGGTTCTCTGCGGCCTGGGATTCTTCCTCGTCACTGTGGGCGACTACGGATATGGCCGCGATTGCGTCTCCTTCCTTAATGTTGATGAGCTTTACGCCCTGAGTGGCACGTCCGGCAACACGTATGGTGCTGACAGGCATACGGATGGTCATTCCCGAGCGGTTGATAATCATTAAGTCGTCGTCGTCCGTGACGTTCTTGATGGCTACCAGTTTGCCCGTTTTCTCCGTGATGTTGAGGGCTTTGACACCCTTGGCACCGCGCGAGGTCTGACGATATTCCAAAGGATCGGAACGCTTGCCGAAACCGTTTTCGGATACCGCAAGGACTTGGTGTTTGGCCGAGTCATCTGCCTGCGGATCCTGGCATACGACGCCGATCACATAATCCCCTTCTTCAAGATTGATGCCACGAACGCCGGTGGAGGTGCGGCCAAGCGGCCTAGCCTCTGATTCATCGAATCTTACGCATCTTCCGTTATGGGCGGCAATCATGATATTGCAGCGTCCGTTGGTGAGTACGGCCTCCAGGAGTTCGTCGTCTTCGCGGATGTTGATGGCGTTCACACCGTTGGTGCGGGGACGGGAATAGGCTTCCAGGGAAGTCTTCTTCACCACGCCCTGACGGGTGACCATCATGATATAATTGTTGTTGATGAATTCCTCGTCCTTGAGGGTTTTCACATTGAGGTATGCGCGGACGCTGTCGTCCGGCTCTATCATGAGGATGTTCTGGATGGCGCGGCCCTTGGAAGTGCGGGTGCCTTCCGGAATCTCATACACCTTGAGCCAATAGCAGCGGCCCTTCTGGGTGAACAGGAGCATGGTGCTGTGGTTATTGGCAATATAGATGTGCTCGATGAAGTCTTCGTCCCGGGTGGCGCTGCCCTTCATGCCCACGCCGCCGCGGTTCTGGGTGCGGAATTCCGTGAGCGGGGTGCGCTTGATGTAGCCCAGGTGGGAGATGGTGATCACCTGGTCTTCGTCCGAATAGAAGTCTTCCGGATTGAATTCGTCTTCCGAGAGGGTGATTTCCGTGCGGCGGGGGTCTCCGTAGCGGGCCTTCAGGTCCATGGTTTCCTCCTTCACCACCTTGAACTGCTCTTCCACGCTGCCCAGGATCTGGTTGCAGCGGGCGATGAACTTCATCAGCTCGTCATATTCGTTCTGGAGTTTTTCACGCTCCAAGCCAACCAGCTGGCGCAGACGCATTTCCACGATGGCGGAGGCCTGAGGTTCCGTGAACTGGTAACGTTCCATGAGCATGGCCTTGGCCTCGTCTATGCTCTTGGTTTCGTAGCGGATGATATGGACAATCTCGTCGATGATGTCCATGGCCTTGAGGAGGCCTTCCAGGATGTGGGCGCGCTTCTGGGCCTTGTCCAGTTCGAACTTGGTGCGGCGCACCACTACCTCGTGGCGGAATTCCACGAACTGGCCGATAATCTCCTTGAGGCTGAGGGTGCGCGGACGGCCCTTCACCAGGGCTACATTATTGAAGGAGAAGCTGCTCTGCAGCGGGCTGTACTTGAAAAGGAGGTTGAGCACAACGCCGGAGTTGGTCCCCTGCTTGAGGCGGATGACCACGCGGGTTTCTCCGCGGGCGCTTTCGTCGTTGATATAGGAGATGCCCTCCACCTTCTTCTCATCGGCAAGCTGGGCGATCTTCTCAATCATTTCCCGCTTGTTCACCATGTATGGAATCTCCGTTACAACGATGGTCTCACGGCCATGTTCGTCCACTTCGATTTCCGTCTTGGAACGGATGACCACGCGGCCGCGGCCGGTCTCATAGGCCTCCTTGATGCCGCTCTTGCCCATCACGATGCCGCCGGTAGGGAAATCCGGTCCCTTGATGTGCTGCATCAGTTCGTCCGTGGTGATTTCCGGATTGTCTATGTATGCGCAGATGGCGTCGCAGCACTCTCCCAAATTGTGCGGGGCCATGTTGGTGGCCATACCCACGGCGATGCCGGATGCGCCGTTAAGCAGCAGCAGAGGGGCCTTGGTGGGCAGTACGGTGGGTTCTTCCAGGGTATCGTCGAAGTTGAGGGCCATGTCCACGGTATCCTTGTCCATGTCTCCCAGCACGTCATCGGCCATTCTCTGGAGCTTGGCCTCCGTGTAACGCATGGCGGCCGGAGAATCTCCGTCCACGCTGCCGAAGTTGCCCTGGCCCTTCACCAGCGGATAACGCTGGTTCCATTCCTGGCCCAGGCGCACCATGGCGTCGTACACGCTGGAGTCTCCGTGCGGGTGGTATTTACCCATCACCTCACCCACGATACGGGCGCTCTTCTTGGTTTGTCCGCCGTAGCTGAGGCCCATATTGTCCATGCCGAACAAAACCCTGCGCTGAACGGGTTTGAGGCCGTCTCTTGCATCCGGAAGGGCCCGCGAAACGATCACCGACATGGAATAGTCGATGTACGCGGTGCGCATCTCATGATCTATCTCCACCTGCTCGATGTACCCGGTGTTTTCCAGGGCCTGGTCGAGCTGATTCTTCTCTTCGTTATTATCCATAGATTCTATCTAACTTATAAACGTACAAAGTTAAGAAAAAATATGGAAAAATCAATAAATATCGTCGGTGGTAATGTTGCCCCAGCTGGGCAGGGAACTGTCGTCTATGGTAGCGTCAATTACGCGTCTGGCGCCCAGAATCACGCTCCTTTCCAGAAACTCCTTTTCCAGCGGCCAGGCGGAGATCATGTAGGCGGCCACATCGTGCGTGCGCTCCGCGTAGCGGTAGATGCAGTAATCGGCCCCCACGTTCTTGAGTTTTCCCACCAGGTAACTGCTTCCCCAGATGCCTCTCCCGAAGTATCCGTAGTGCTTGTAGGCCACGGCGCCGTCCACCGTTCCGTGCAGCAGCAGCGTGGGACAGGGTTTTGCGAAGTATTCCGGTGCACCCGAGATACTTATGATGCCGCCGGCGAAGGACATCACGCCGCGGAAATTGAAGCCTTCCGGCACTCCCGTAGCCACTCCGTTCACAATCTGATTCTCTGCCGCCAGGGCGGTAATGGCACCGGCGGAGCTGCCCGCCAGCACCATGTTGTCCGGGTTCAGGCCCAGCTCTTCCCGGTTCTCAAAGAGGAAATTCACGGCCGAAAAGAGGTCCTCCACGGCCATCTGCTGCGACAGGTAAAACTGGTCGGACGCCTTTATCAGGCCCGACAGGGTCTTCTTCATCTTGTAGCCCTTCATGCCCTGCCGATATTCGATATTGACCACCGTATAACCGTTGTCGTTGAGGATGTCGAACCAGTCAAAGACATAGTCGCCCGGTTCCATGCGCACGAAACCGCCGCCCACCACGAAAAGGATGAGGGGCTTTTCCTGACCCTGGAACGTGGTTTCGGAGCCCGGCGTGGCCTCGTAAACGCTCAAATGCAGGGCCAGGGTGTCCCGCTGGGCGAACTGGTAGACATCCTGTGCTCCCGCAGAAATCCAGGACAGGAGCAGCGTCACGGCAAAAAATGCAAATCTTTTCATATTTTTTCAGCTTGGGCAGTGGTTTGGCGCAAGGTGGCCGTACCTTTGCATCAGAAATTAAAAACAAACGGTTATGAGAAACACGGATTACAACATGGAAACCCTGGGTTGCTTCCTCTCTTCAGACGCCTCGCTGCAAACCCTCAAGGACATTATTTCGGATCTGGACCTCCAGTTTGAGGAGGTGACGGAACTATAGATACCACTGTATTCTCCTTGTCCGGGGAAAGCCCCACGCGGAGGGTCCGCAGTTCCAGCGCGCCCTTCCTGCGGGAGACCAGCACCCGGTCGGAGATGATGAATTCGGACACGGGGTCCTCCACATATCTCATCACTGCACGCTTCAAGGGGCGGGCCCCGTATGCCGGATCAAAGCCGGCATCGGCAATCATCCGCTTGGCGGCGGGCGTGATGGTGAGCTTGTAACCCGCATCCAGCGCCCTGGCGCGCAGGTCCTTGAGTTCAATGTCAATGATGGCCTCAATGGACTCCCGGCTAAGGGAATTGAAATATACCTGGGCATCCACCCGGTTGATGAATTCCGGCGGGAATGCCTTCTTCACGGCTTTTTCCACCACACTCTTGCGGTCCATATCCAGGTTCTTGCCAGCCGTGGCAAAACCAATTCCGTTGCCATATTCCTCTATCTCCCGGCTGCCCACGTTGGAGGTCATGATTACAATGGTATTCTTGAAATCCACGGTGCGGCCGTTGCTGTCCGTGAGCCGCCCCTCGTCCATCACCTGCAGGAGCAGGTTGAAGATGTCCGGGTGGGCTTTTTCTATCTCATCCAGCAGCACCACGCAGTAGGGCTTGCGGCGGACACGCTCGCTCAACTGGCCGCCTTCTTCATATCCCACATAGCCCGGAGGCGCGCCGATAAGGCGGGAGACGCTGAATTTCTCCATGTATTCACTCATGTCCAGACGCACCATATTATCCTCGCTGTCAAACAGATATTCGGCCAGCGAACGCGCCAGCTGGGTTTTGCCGACACCCGTAGGGCCGAAGAAAAGGAAGGTGCCGATGGGACGGTGCGGATCCTTGAGGCCGGCCCGGTTGCGCTGGATGGCACGGACTACGGTCTCCACAGCTTCGTCCTGCCCCACGATGCGGTCTTTCAGGCGTTTCCGCATATTGATGATGCGGTTTCCCTCGCTTTCGGCCACTTTGTTCACGGGAATGCCCGTCATCTTGGAAAGGACGGAGGCCACATCCTCCGCATCCACCACTTTTTCCCTCCCCCGCTTCTTGAACAGAGACAGGCGTACCATGGAACCGGCTTCGTCCAGGGCGTCAATGGCCTTGTCCGGCAGGGAACGGTCCGTGATGTAGCGGTCCGTAAGGCGCACGGCGGCCTCTACCGCCTCGTCCGTATAGGTGATGCCGTGAAATTCTTCGTATCTGGGTTTGAGGTTCTGCAGGATTTCGATGGACTGCGGCACGTCCGTGGGCTCCACCACAATCTTCTGGAAGCGGCGGTCCAGGGCGCCGTCCTTCTCCACAATCTTGGCGAATTCATCCAGGGTGGTGGCGCCGATGCACTGGAATTCTCCGCGGGCCAGTGCCGGTTTGAGCATGTTGGCGGCATCCAGGCTGCCGGAGGCGCCACCGGCTCCCACGATGGTATGGAATTCGTCTATGAACAGGATAAGGTCCGGATTCTCAGATGCTTCCTTGATGATGACCTTGAGACGTTTCTCAAAGTCCCCGCGGTATTTGGTGCCGGCCACCACAGAGGCTATGTCCAGCGACAGGATGCGCTTGCGGGCCAGGACGGGAGAGATGGCTCCCGTGGCAATCTTCTGGGCGATACCCTCCACAATGGCCGATTTGCCCACGCCGGGTTCCCCGATGAGCATGGGGTTGTTCTTCTTCCGCCGGCCCAGGATCTCTATCACCCGGGCAATTTCCATGTCGCGGCCCACCACCGGGTCCAGTTTCCCTTCCCGGGCGGCCTGGGTGAGGTCATAGGCGAACTCCTCGATATCCAGTTTCTTATCGGCCGGCTCTTCCTCTCCCTGTACGGGCTGGCTGTCCGGCTTGGGTTCTTCCACCCCTTCCGGCCTTAACAGCCCCTCGTCTTCCATGAAGGCCAGCAGGCGGCCGTAATCTATGCCATGGGAGCGCAGGTATACCTGCCCGTAACTGTCCGTAGTACGGCAGAGCGCCAGCAGCAGATGCTGCGGCTTGGCGGAGAGGCTCTTCAGGCGCGATGCCTCCATTACGGTGATACTGAGCACGTTCTGCGCCTGACGGGAAAAGGTGATATGGTCTATCTGCTCGTAGGGAATGGTTTCGTTGGTAAAAATGCGCTGGTCTATGAAGGCCTTCAGGTCGGCCGGTTCCACTCCCACGCTGCGGAGCGTGGTGAAGGCGGCGTTTTCCTCGTGACGGATGATTCCCAGGAACAGGTGATCCGGGCCGATGCCGTAGCTACCGGTGCGCATGGCCTCTTCGCGGGCATATTTGATGACGGCATTGAGCTCGTCGGAAATTTGTATTTGCATGCAGGCAAGAATAATAGTTCACAAATTTAACGATTTTGCAATTACCTACAATAAAAATGTATTACCTTTGCAGGCATATTATTTGATAATACTGCAGCATCATGAAAAAATTGCTTGCATTTGCCCTGCTCCTCAGCTGCTTTGTGGCAGGAGCCCAGAATTTCGAAGGAACATTCACTCAGGCTAAAACCCTGAAGGCTTCCGGTAAGGTGATCAAAAGTGAAGGAAACATCACTTTTACGGCACCGGACCAGCTGGCCATGCTTTATACCAACCCCGACGGGGATTATTTCATCATTGACGGCCCCCTGGTGCGGATGGACCTCCGCGGCGTGGCCCTGGACGTGGACAGCAAGACCAACAAACTGGTGGCCTCCCAGCGCAACGCCCTCCTGTACAGCATTGCAGGAGATTATGAGAAAGTGGCCAAAGAGATGGATGCCGATGTTACCGTAACGCAGAAAAACGGCGGCAAACACGTGGTAATCAAGGCCCGCAAAGTGACGCCCAAGGGCTATTCCGGACTGGAGCTGGATTATGGGAAGAACGGCCGCATCACCCGCCTGGTGCTGGAGGAATTCGGCGGCATCTCCACGGAATACGTCCTCAACACCAAATAATTCCGCTATAAATACAGCGCGTGCGTGTTCTTGATCTCGTCCATCACAAAAGACGAGAGGATGGAACCTATGGAGTCGATGGTGCCCAGCACGTTGATGATGAACTCGTTATAGTACTTCATGTCCGGAGCCTGGATCTTGAGCAGGTAGTCGTACTCCCCCGAAATGTTATAGCATTCCGCCACCTGGGGGATATCTTTTATCACGGAAATAAAGTTCTTGGCCACGGTACGGTTCATCTGCTTCAATTTCACCGAGCAGAAGACCGTAAAACCGCGGCCCAGTTTCTCCGCGTCCAGCACCGCCACATATTTTAGGATAAACCCACTCCGCTCCAGACGCTTGAGACGCTCGAAAACGGGGGTGGTGGAAAGATTCACCCGCGCCGCCAGCTGCTTGGTGGTGAGCCGGGCGTTTTCCTGCAGCGCCCGCAGGATCTGCAGGTCCACTGCATCCAGGATCACTTCGTTCATAAGAATATTATTCTGCCAGGGGCCGATTTGGGCCGATGATTTTTCTTGTATTTCTAATTTCTTCCACAAATTTAGGAATATTTTCCAATTTTACTGCAAGACTTGTAAGATTTTTCTGCATAACCTAACTTTGCGGAAACGAATTTGACTATGGCAAAGATTGAAACACGTTGCGTGCACGCCGGCTACAAGCCCGGCAAAGGCGAACCCAGGCAGGTTCCCATCATCCAAAGCACTACCTTCAAATATGAGACATCGGACCAGATGGGAAGGCTCTTCGACCTGGAAGACAGCGGTTATTTCTATACCCGGCTCCAGAACCCCACCGTGGATATTACCGCCGCCCAGATCAACGACCTGGAAGGCGGGGTAGGAGCCATCCTCACCTCCTCCGGCCAGGCGGCCAACCTCTTTGCCTGCATAAACATCGCGCAGGCTGGAGACCATATCATCGCCGCCAACAACATCTATGGCGGCACCTTCAACCTGCTGGGCGTGAGCCTGGCCAAATTCGGCATAGAGGTCACCTTCCTGCCTGCCGATTCCCCGGATGCCGCCATTGAAGCCGCCATCCGGCCCAACACCAAGCTCATCTTTGGCGAAACGCTTTCCAACCCTGGCGTGGAAGTATTTGATATAGAGCGCTGGGCAGCGGTAGCGCACAAAAACGGCCTGCCGCTGGTGGTGGACAACACCTTCCCCACCCCCTACCTCTGCCGTCCCATCGAATGGGGGGCCGATATAGTAACCCATTCCACCACCAAATACATTGACGGACACGGCGTGAGCGTGGGCGGCGCCGTAGTGGACAGCGGCCGTTTCCCCTGGGAAAAATACGCCGGGCGCTTCCCGGGCCTCACCACGCCCGACGAATCCTACCACGGACTCACCTATACCCGGAAATTCGGCCAGGCGGCCTATATAGTCAAGGCCACCACGCACCTGATGCGGGACCTTGGCAGCACCCAAAGCCCCCAGAACGCCTTCTACCTGCACCTGGGCCTGCAGACCCTCCACCTGAGGATGAAGCGCCACAGCGAAAGCGCCCTGCAGGTGGCACGCTGGCTGGAAAGCCGCCCGGAAGTGGGCTGGGTGCACTATCCCGGCCTGGAAAGCGACCCGCACCACTCCCTGGCGCAGAAGTATCTCCCGGACGGTTGCAGCGGCGTAATGGCCTTCGGCCTCAAAGGAGGACGGGACTTCGAAAACCGCGTACTGGACGCCCTGAAGCTGGTCACCATTGAGACCCATGTGGCCGATTGCCATACCTGCGTGCTGCATCCCGCCTCCCACACCCACCGCCAGCTCTCCGACGAGCAGCTGCGCGAGGCCGGGATAGCCCCGGACCTGATCCGCCTAAGCATCGGCCTGGAAGCCCCCGAAGACATCATTGCAGATTTAGAACAAGCCTTTAAATCATAGTATACAGGTGTTTCCCTCCGCGAAAAATGCCGATCAACGTATTATACAGGTGTTTCCCTCCGCGAAAAAAATGCCGATGCTACGGGAAACACCTGTATAATACAAAAGAACAAATATTTAGAGCTATGCGGAAACTTTTTTCCGAAGCATCGGCCTTTTTTTAGCGAAGAAAAATAGTTCCGCATAGTAAGAAAAAGACAGAATGAAAAGATCTGAAATCATAAGGGATATTCCGCTGGAGGCGGGAGGTGTGCTGGAAAATGCACACATAGTTTTCCATACCTCTGATTGCAGGAGGGGAAGGGTGATCTGGATCTGCCATGCGCTCACCGCCAACAGCAACCCGGAAGACTGGTGGCCGGAGATGGTGGGACCGGGAAAGCCCATCGACACGGACAGGAACTTCGTGGTCTGCGTGAACAAACTGGGATCTCCCTACGGATCCGAAGGCCCAGCCCGCATCAATCCCGCTACGGGGAAGCCCTGGCTGCTGGATTTCCCGCGCATTACGGTACGAGACCTGGTATCGGCCATGATTTCCGTACGGAAGCATCTGGGAGTTAACCAAGTAGATCTTTTGGTTGGCAGTTCCACCGGCGGCTTCCAGGCGCTGGAATGGGCCATTACGGAGCCGGAAATGCTCCGCCGCTGCGCCTTCCTGGCAACGGCGCCCCGGGTATCGCCCTACTTCGGCGCCACCATCGAGGCCCAGCGCATGGCCCTGGAGGCCGATCCCAGCTTCCGTGAGGCTGCCTCCCTGCAGGGCGGTGCGGCCGGCCTCCGCTGCGCCCGCGCCCAGGCCCTCATCAGCTACCGCTGTTTCCAGGGTTATGGCCTCACGCAGGCGGAAGAGGACCCCGACACCCTCTTTGCCTCCCGCGTAGCTTCCTACGAACGCTATCAGGGAGAAAAGCTGGTCCGGCGCCAGTTTGACGCGTATTCCTACTATACGCTCTGCAACCTCATCGACAGCCAGAACGTGGGCCGGGGCCGGGGCGGCGTAAAGGCCGCGCTGGGCCGCATCAAGGCGCAGAGTATTGTGGTATCCATTGATACAGACGCCCTTTTCCCGCCCCGGGAAGGACGCGAATGGGCTTCCTGGATTCCCGGAGCCCGCTATTTCGAAATCACTTCCAACTTCGGCCATGACGGCTTCCTGCTGGAAACCGCCAAACTCACGGCCTTATTAATGTAAACTATGCAAGTACTAAAATTCGGCGGCACTTCCGTAGCCGACGCCGCTTCCATACGGCAAGTAATCAGTATTGTAGAAAAGGCCCTGGAAGAGGACCGGACCCTGGTGGTCTGCTCCGCCGTCTGCGGCTGTACGGACCAGCTTATCCGCATAGGGACCCTGGCGGCAAAGCGGGACGAAACCTATAAAGACTCCCTGGAAGCGCTGCAGGAGCGGCATCGGCAAATCATCCGTGAACTGCTGCCGGAAGGCTACCGGAAAAAGACGCAGGAGGCGGTGGACGGCCTGTTCCGCGAGCTGGAAAGCCTTGCTCGGGGCGTCTTCCTGGTGGGCGAGCTCTCCCCTGCCAGCCTCTCGGCCATCGAGAGCTTCGGCGAACTGCTCTCCACCCGCATCCTCACGGACAAATTCCTGTCCCAGGGCGCTGCATGCCGATGGCTGGACGCCCGGGAAATCATCCTGGTGAGGGGCGGCAGCGTGGATACGGCCGAAACTTACCGCCGCATCCGGGAGGCCCTGGAGAACTGTCCCCACGCCGAACTGCTCATAGTTCCGGGCTTCATCGCCCGGGATGCCGATGGAAGGCCCGCCACCCTGGGTCGCGGCGGGTCCGACTACACCGCCTCCCTCTTCGCCGCCGGCCTGAATGCCCGCCGGGTGGAGATCTGGACCGACGTTCCCGGCATCCTCACCGCCCATCCCAAGGTGGTGCCATCGGCCCGTCCCATTCCGCACATTTCCTACCGGGCGGCGCAGGAGCTGTCCCATTTCGGCGCCAAGGTCATCTACCCGCCCACCATCCAACCCGTTGTGGCAGAAGGCATTCCCATCTATGTGAAGGACACTTTTCATCCCGGCGAAGCGGGCACCCTGGTGGAAAAGAATCCCCCGCATTCCCACGGCGGGGTGATTGGCATAGCCCATTCCGAAGGGATCGCCCTCCTCTCGCTGGAAGGAAGCGGCATGGTGGGTGTCCCGGGCTTCAGTTCCCGTCTCTTTGACGCCCTTTCCCGCGAAGACATCAATATCATCCTCATCACCCAGGCCTCGTCCGTCCATTCCATGTGCATCGCCGTAGCGGAGGCCGATGCCCAGCGCGCCCGCAAGGCCGGGGAAGCGTGTTTCGCCTACGAAATCTCCCTGGGAAAACTGAATCCCCTGAAGGTGGAGACGGGTTTTTCCATCGTTTGTGTGATTGGCGACGACATGCTGGGCCACAGCGGCGCCACCGGAGGGATGCTGGCCGCCCTGGGCCGTCACAGCATTCCAGTGCGGGCCACGGCGCAGGGCTCTTCCGAACGGAACATTTCCGTGATAGTGCCTTCCCACCGCTCTGAAGAAGCCATCCGCGCCATCCATCACGAATTCTTCGACCGCTTTGATACCCAGGTGATTCCGCTGTTTATTGCAGGATATGGCCGGGTGGGGAAAGCCCTGGTGAAGATGCTGCTGGACAATGCGGCCGCCATAGCCAAACGCTCCGGAAAAGAACTCCGGGTGTGCGGCCTGGCCCGAAGCAAGAAGTATGTGATTGACACCGAAGGGATAGACCTCTCCCAGGCGGCCCAACTGCTGGAAAACGGCCAGGGAGGCTCCTACATCGACGCCCTCTGCGGTCTCTCCCTGGAAAACTCCATCTTCCTGGACTGCACGGCCAACGAGGAGATCGGCTTCCGCTATCCGGACCTGTTCCGCTGCGGCTACAGCGTAGTGGCCTGCAACAAGATTCCCTTCTCCGGCACCTATGCCCAGTTCAAGAGCCTTCAGCGGGAAGCACACAAGGCGGGCGTGTCCCTGCGCTACGAAACCACTGCCGGCGCCGCCCTGCCGGTGCTGGTCACCCTGGACCGCGTGGTCCAGAGCGGCGACACCCTGGTGCGCATGGATGCCGTCCTTTCCGGAACGCTCAACTACCTGCTGGACAATTACAAAGGTACGGGCTGGGAGGAACTGGTGGAAGACGCCCGCCTGAAGGGCTACACGGAGCCGGATCCCGGCATCGACCTCTCCGGGGTGGATGTGCTGCGGAAGATCCTCATCCTTAGCCGCCAGGCCGGCATCCCGCTGGAACAGACACAGGTTTCCCTGGAACCCATCCCGGCCGATATCGCCCAACGCTATGCCTCCGCCGCAGCCAAGGGCCTGAAACTGCGCTATGTAGCTTCCGTGGATGCCGAAGGCCATGCCTCCGTGGGCCTTCGGGAGGTGGGTCCCGACAGTCCCCTCTTCGGCCTCAAGGGTACGGACAACGCCATCCTCATCACCACCGGAGACTACCCCTCCCCCATGCTCATTCAAGGCGCCGGCGCCGGCACCCGCCAGACGGCCGGCGGACTGTTGAACGACATTATGCTGTCGATTTAATGATCTCCGACGGTATCTGAGCACGCCGTCAGGACCATTTTCTCACATATTTGGTCCTGGCCACGGGCGATAGCACTTCGTCAGGACCATTTTCCCACATATTTGGTCCTGGCCGCGGGCTGCAGGATATGAACGGCGTCATCTGGGCCGGAAGGAAATGGAAGATTTTTGTTATATTTGTGCAAATTACAGTGTTATGAAACGTTTTTTCCTCCTTGCGGCGGTGCTTTTCACCGTCCTGCCGGCCCGGGCCGATGAAGGCATGTGGCTGCCGTCCCTTATTTCCCAGCGCATAGCCGACATGCAGGCCAAAGGCCTCAAGTTATCGGCCGAAGACATCTACAGCGTGAACCATTCCTCGCTCAAGGACGCCGTGGTGCTCTTTGGCGGCGGCTGCACCGGGGAGCTGGTGAGTGACGAGGGTCTCCTCTTCACCAACCACCACTGCGGCTACAGCTACATCCAGCGGCATTCTTCCGTGGAGCACGACTACCTGAAGGATGGCTTCTGGGCCCGCAACCGGAGTGAGGAGCTGCCCAATCCGGGCCTCACCGTCCGCTTCCTGGTAAAGATGGAAGACGTGACGGCCGCGGTGCTTAAGGGCGACAAGCCCAGGCTCACGGAGGAGCAGCGCAATGCCCTCATCAAGAAGAACATAGAGGCGCTGCGCAAGCTGGAGACAGATCCGGCCAAGGGCCTGGTGGCCCAGGTGAACTCCCTGTATTATGGCAACCAGTACTTCCTGTATGTGTTCCAAGAATTCCGCGACGTACGCCTGGTGGGCGCTCCGCCGTCCTCCATCGGCAAGTTCGGCGGAGAGACGGACAACTGGATGTGGCCCCGCCATACGGGGGATTTCTCCATCTTCCGCATCTATGCCGGCAAGGACGGACTTCCGGCCGATTATTCCCCGGAGAACGTTCCCTACCATCCCAAAAAGTCCTTCACCGTTTCACGGAAGGGCGTGAATGAAGGGGACTTCACCTTCGTGTACGGCTGCCCCGGCAGCACGCAGGAATACGTGCATTCGGAGGCTGTGCGCTACACCCAGGACATCTCGGATCCGGAAAAGATCGCCCTCCGCACCACCCGGCTGGAGATTATGAAAAAGTACATGGACCAGAGCCAGGCCGTCCGCATCCAGTACTCCTCCAAGTATGCTTCCGTGGCCAATGCCTGGAAGAAATGGCAGGGAGAGGAGAAGGGCCTCCGGAAGAATAAGATAGTCCCCAAAAAACAGGAGTATGAGAAGCGTTTTGCCCAGTGGGCCGTGGGCACCCGCTACGAGGGCCTTACAGACCGTCTGGCCCAGTTGTACACCGCCCGGGAGCCCATCTACAGGGCCTACGAGTACTATAACGAGACCGTTCGCACCATCGAGCGGCTCAATATGGCGATGAACCCCGGCTTCAACCGGAAGGATTACTACGAGCCCATTGATTCAGAGATGTTTGTGGCCATGATGAGCGCCTTTGACAAAGCCCTGGATGACAGCTACAAGCCGGAGCTCTTCCTGCAGAAACGCGCGGAATACGGATCCCTGGAAAAGTGGCGGGACGCCGTCTTCGCCGACAGCCTGGAAGCCCGAGAGCTGGCCCAGGCTTTCACCGATTACGTGAACGAGCATCTGTCGCCGCAGGTATCGGCCCTCAACCAGTCCATCGAGCAGTGCTATCACCATTATATGCAGGGGCAGATGGAGTTTGAGCCGGAGAAGGCCTTCTATCCAGACGCCAACCTAACCCTCCGCATCGCCTATGGCTCAGTGGCTGGCTACAGCCCCTCCGACGCCATCTATTATCGGCCTGTGAGTACGCTCAAGGGCATTATCGAGAAGGATAATCCGGACATCTTTGACTATGACATTCCGCAGGTGCTTCGGGATATCTATGCCCAGGGCGGGCACGAGGCCCAGCCGGTGTGCTTCCTGGCCACCAACCATACAACCGGCGGCAATTCCGGTTCCCCGGTACTCAACGCCGAAGGGCAGCTGGTGGGCATCAACTTCGACCGGGTATGGGAAGGCACCATGAGCGACCTGGCCTTCGACCCGGAGATTTGCCGCAACATTTCCCTGGACATCCGCTACCTGCTGTTCACCATCCAGGAGATCGGCCATGCCGATTATCTCTTTGACGAAATGAAATTTGCCGATTAGTTCCCTTTCCTTCCGGCCCAGATAACACCGGCGAGGATGGCGGCGCTGCCTATGGCGGCCAAAAGCGTCATCTTTTCGCCCAGGAAGGCCATGGCCGTGAGGAGGGTGAAGACCGGATTCAGGTACACGTAATTGGTGGATGAGACATTGCCCAGCTTGTCCATCACCAGGTTCCAGGCGATGAAGCAGACCAGGGAGGCTACAAGGCCCAGGAAGAGAAGGTTGCTCCACACTTCCGTCCGGCCCAGGATGGCGGGAGAGAAGGATTCACTCACACCGCCCAGGAAGGGAAGGATGGTGAGCAGGCCATAGAAAAACACCTTCCGGGTTGCGGTGACCGCACCATAATCGCGGGTCATCTGTCCCATGTACATACTGTACGCAGCCCAGCAGAGCGCCGCCCCTATGGCCAGCAGGTCTCCTTGGACAGAAAACTGCAGCCGCTGCCCGTCAAACACCACCAGGGCCATACCCGTCAAGGCCAGCAGGGTACCGCCCACCAGCGGCCAGCCCAGACGGATGTCTTCCATGCCATCGGCAAAGCGCCCTTTACGGAAACGCTTGTAAATGAGCGTGAAGATGGCGGTGAAAAGCGGCGCGGAGCAAACCAGGAACGCTACGTTGGTAGCCTGCGTATAGGCAAGGGCCGTATTCTCCGTAAGGAAGTAAAACGAGCCGCCGGTAATGCCCAGAAACAGGAAAACCCCTTCCTCCTTCCAGCCGTACCACAGTTTCCGGCTTTGCCCCGTGAGGCCGATGTAGGCCCAGATGCCGGCATAGGCCATCACAAAGCGGATGAAGAAGATGGCCACCGGATGCATCCCGGCGCCGATGAGCACTTTCGTGCAGACAAACGTGACGCCCCACACTGCCACCACGGCCAGTGCCAGCAAATGATATTTGAGACGCGATTTGCCCATAACAGGGGGCAAAGATACGAATTATTCTTATCTTTGTACTTATGAGTCTTACAAAGAACAGGCAACAGCTGGCCGGACACCTCGCGGTAGCCGGGGCCTATGTCATCTTCGGCCTCAACCTTGTGTGCTGCAAGGACATAGCCAACAGCGCGCTGGTATCCCCCATGGTGCTGTTCACGCTGCGTGCGGCGGGCGCATCGGCCTTGTTCTGGCTGCTGTCGCTCTTCCTGCCCAAGGAACGGGTGGAACGGGCCGATTACCCCCGGATTGCCCTGGCTTCGTTCCTGGGCCTGTTCCTTACGCAGGTTTCCTTCCTCATGGGAATTACCCAAACCAGCGCCATCGACGCCGCCATCATGGGCACCCTGGGCCCCATTTTCACCATGGTCTTCGCCTTCCTGTTTGCCAAGGAACCCATCACCGGGAAGAAAGCCGGCGGCGTGGCACTCAGTTTCGCGGGCATCCTCTTCCTCATCTTCAACTCCGTACATTCCGGCGGCGCCGGAGCCACTACCCCCTGGGGTATAGCACTGCTGCTGGTGAACAGTCTCAGCTTTTCCCTGTACCTGGCCCTGTTCCGCCCGCTTATCGCCAAATACAGCGTAGTCACCTTCATGAAATGGATGTTCCTGTTCTCGCTTGTCCTGGCCCTTCCCCTATCGGCCCGGGGACTGCTGGAAACGGATTTCGGGGCCCTTCCCGCCAAGGTGGGATGGGAGATCGGCTACCTGGTTTTCTTTGCCACCTTCGTGGCGTATTTCCTCATCCCCTTCGGGCAGAAGCGCATCCGGCCCACGCTGGTGAGCATGTACTCCTACATGCAGCCCATCCTGGCCACCGCAGTAAGTATCGTCCTGGGTATGGACTTTATTTCCTGGCAGAAGGTATTGGCCACGGCCCTGGTGGTGGGCGGCGTCCTTCTGGTAAACAAGAGCCGGGCAAGAGCTTCCTAGACTGCTATGAAAAGGATCCTCATACTGCTGTTTTCCCTGCTTAGTCTTTCTGTTATGGCACAAGATGTTACCTTGAGGCAGGACAATATTGACGAAGTCCTGTCCCAGCTCAGTCTGGAGGAAAAGGCCACCCTGGTAGTAGGGGCCGGCTACAAGAGCATGCTGGCCGGTTTCCTGGGATTCCGGGTACCGGTGCCGGGTGCCGCCGGCATGACGCAGGCAGTGCCCCGGCTGGGCATTCCGGCCATCGTCCTCAGCGACGGGCCTGCCGGGGTACGCATAGAGCCCCGGCGGAGAGGGAGCAAGGAGACTTTCTACTGCACGGGCTTTCCCATCGGCTCGCTGCTTTCCAGCACCTGGAATACGGAGCTGGTGGAGAAGGTGGGCGCCGCCATCGGCCACGAAGCCCTGGAATACGGGGTGGACGTACTGCTGGCTCCGGGGATGAACATCCAGCGCAATCCCCTCTGCGGCAGGAATTTCGAATACTTCAGCGAGGATCCGCTGCTTAGCGGGAAAACGGCCGCCGCCTATGTGCGGGGCGTGCAGTCGCAGGGCGTGGGCACTTCAGTGAAGCACTTTGCCGCCAACAACCAGGAGACCAACCGCTTCTGGAACGACTCGCAGGTGGCCGACGAGCCCCTCCGGGAAATCTACCTCCGGAACTTCGAGATTGCCGTCCGGGAATCGCAGCCCTGGACCGTGATGGCTTCCTATAACCGCCTGAACGGGGTTCACACCCAGGAAGACCCTTGGCTGCTCACGGACGTGCTCCGGAAGGAATGGGGCTTCGAAGGCCTGGTGATGACGGACTGGACCGGCAAGCGCAACACCGCCGCCCAGATTGCCGCCGGATGCGACCTGATGGAGCCCGGCAACAAGTCCCAGACAAAAGAGCTGGTGAAAAAGGTCCGGAGCGGAGAACTTTCGGAGGCCAGCCTGGACCTCTGCGTACGCCGGGTGCTGGAACTGGTGGTGAAAACCCCCACCTTCAAGGGATACAAGCCCTCCCTCAAGCCCCATCTGGAGGCCGATGCCGCCGTGGCCCGCGAGGCCGCCGAAGAAGGCATCGTGCTGCTGAAAAACGCCGGCGGAACGCTGCCGATGGCCGCTGGCACCACTGTGGCGCTCTTCGGCGTAGGCAGCTATCAGCTCCTGGCCGGGGGTACCGGATCCGGGCACGTGCATCGGCCCTATGTGGTGAACCTGGACGAGGGCCTCGCCGCCGAAGGGATGCAGGTGGAAGCCGCGCTCTCCGGCCTTTATCGGCGGCACATTGAGAAGAATCCACCTAAAAAGACCCTCACTTCGGGGATGCTGGGAAGCCCCGGAAGCCCGGAGATGCCGCTTTCCCGCGCCACGGTTGAGAAGGCCGCCGAAGGGGCCGGAATGGCCCTTGTAACGCTTTCCCGCCAGGCCGGCGAAGGCGGGGACCGCCACCTGGAAGACGACTTCCTGCTCACAAATGCCGAAAAGAGGATGCTGCTGGACGTGAGCGAAGTGTTCCACGGCCAGGGCAAGAGAGTGGTAGTGGTGCTCAACGTGGGCGGCGTGGTGGAAACGGCCTCCTGGAAGCACCTGGCCGATGCCATCGTCCTGGCCTGGCAGCCCGGTCAGGAAGGCGGGAACGCCCTGGCGCGCATCCTCAGCGGCAGCGTGTGCCCCAGCGGCCGCCTGCCCGTCACCTTCCCGGCCGATTATTTCCACCTCCCTTCATCGGCCAACTTCCCCTACGACTATTCCGGTCCCGGCTCCATGGCCGGCGGCAGCGCCAAGTACAACGATGTAAAGAATGTGGGCTATACAGTGTACGAGGAAGGAATGGACGTGGGCTACCGCTTCTTTGACAAGCCCGGCGCCCCCGCCGTCTCCTTCCCCTTCGGCTTCGGCCTTTCCTACACTACGTTTGATGTTAGCGAGCCCGTCTTCTCCGGAGATTCGGTTAGCGTTACGGTGAAGAACACCGGCCCCGTAGCCGGCAAGGAAGTGGTTTTTGTCAAGGATCCCGTCCTCCGCGCCTTCGGGAAAACCCGCCTCCTGCAGCCCGGTGAGTCCCAGACGTTAAACCTTATAATTCAAGACTATGAGACAAGAACTGATTAATCTGGCCAGCAGTTACCTTGAGGCCGGGAATGCCATCCACGATGCCGTCCGGGATATCGTGAAGGCCGCCGGCGGTTTTGTGAACACCACCAACAACCGCCAGGAGAAAGTGGATATGAAATGCCTGGTGTTCGACTCCAAGAAGGGCTATACCGAAACCTTCCCCATCCGCGCCCTCCGGGTGAACGACAAGGACGAGGTGGAAGTGTGCGTGGGCAACTTCGGCACCATCTATACGGACAAATTCCTCCGCAGCAAGGCCTCCGAAGACCACTGGAAACCCCTCAAAGGCTCCCAGATCCTCTTCTACCAGACCATCCTCTCCATTGCCAAGACCATTGATGACTATCTGGAGTAAATGTGCTGCCTTTGGGAGAGGTGGGTCTCTCAGATGCCACACCTCTCCCACATAATCGGCCACTCAGCGCGTTCTAATGCACTTTGTCCGGGAGAGGTCCCTGGCTTGGAAATCCCACCTCTCCCAAAAACACGTGATAAAATGAAACGAAACCTTATTCTTCTCTCTGCCGTTCTGTTTGCGGTTGCCTGCTCCTCCTCCAAGGTACCGCTTATCGGAATCACGTGCTCCCGGTCGGCTTCGGGGGCTACCATGCTGACAACCACGTATACGGACGCCATCAGCAAAGCCGGAGGCGTTCCCACGGTTATCCCCACCGTAAAGACACGGGAAGAGGCCGATGCCCTCTTGGCCTCGTTGGATGGGATTGTTTTCTCCGGCGGCGAGGATGTGAATCCGGCGTGGTATGGAGAAGAGATTCTGAATGAAAGCGTGCACATGGATTCCATCCGGGATCATAGTGACAGTCTGCTTGCCCGTGCCGCCCTGGCCTCCGGAAAGCCCATCCTGGCCATCTGCCGGGGAGCCCAGCTGATGAACGTGATACTGGGCGGTTCGTTATACCAGGATATTCCCACCCAGATTCCGGGAGCAGACAGCCACGGTGGCGGCGCCCGGAACAGAATTGGCCTGGAAGAAGGCTGCGTCCTCTCACGTATCTACGGCCCGGATTCCCTGGAAGTCAATTCCTTCCATCATCAGGCCGTGAAGGTTCCCGCCCCCGGCATCCGCATCACCGCCCACAGTGCCGACGGCATAGTGGAAGCGTATGAGACGGACCGGATCTGGGCCTTCCAGTTCCACCCGGAGAAGATGCTGCAGAATGGGGAGGAGAAGTGGTTGGAGTTGTTTAAGGAATATGTGAGGAGGCTCGACAAATGATAAAAACAATCAAGACCTTCCGGGAACTCACGACGGAGGAGCTCTACGAGATTTTCCGCACGCGCGAAGCCGTTTTCATCGTGGAGCAGAACTGCCCCTATCCCGAAGCCGACGGAAGGGATTACGACGCCGTCCACCTGTTCTACCGGGACGATGAGGGACACGTGCTGGCCTATCTGCGCTTATATCATAAGAAAAATGAACCCGGCACCGTCCAGGTGGGAAGGGTGGTTACATCGGCCGCCGCCCGCGGCACCGGCCTGGGCGGAAAAATCCTTCACGAAGGCGTCCTCTACGCCCTGGAAACTATGCACGCCGAACGCCTTTACCTGGAGGCCCAGACCTACGCTATCGGCTTCTACCAGAAAGAAGGCTTCACCGTCACCTCCGCCGAATTCCTGGAGGACGGCATCCCGCATGTCCAGATGAGGCGCTAGAATATAAGGCCGAGGCCCAGCTCGGCCGACAGTGTGCGGAAACCAATACCGGACGCACCTGCCAGGATGGAGAAACGGTTGAAAGTGAGGATAATACCGGCATCGATAGCCAGCCCCTTGGCAGCCCGGTCCTGCACCGAGGCCCATTTTCCTGCAGCATCTTCCCAAAGAAGAGTCCTGGCCCCGTAGCCGGCACCGGCATAGACGGAGAGGAAAGGTAACGGTGCAAAGGTGGCACCGGCGGTAATGGAAACCCGGCTCATCCGTTCTCTTCCACTGGTCCAGATATAGCCCGTGGGGGTTGTCCCGTCCGAAAAGCAATCATAGGTGGCGCGTGGGGCGCCGACAGAAAACGATCCCTTCAGGAAACCGCCCCATCGGCCTTTTGATAGCGCTGCCATTGCCCCCAGGCTCCAATCCGGGATGCCGGTATATATGAATGCTCCATAGTGCAGCGGAACAGGCTCCCGAAAAGGGGGAAGGGAGGGTTCCGGGGAAGGACGGTCCGTTTCCGGAATCTTGGGCAGGAAAGGGAGCACGGGCACAGCGTAAGGGACGGCGTCCACCGTCTTCCGATGCTCTCCAAAGGCGTCTTCATATCGGCCACGGATCGCATCATAGCGCAGTACCTGGGAAAGTGTCATCTTCCCCTGGGCCTCCGACAGCGTTTTCCGAAGGGAAGACAGCTGCCCCAGCAGGTTGGCAATGGCCGATGAGGATATCTTCTCCCCCGCCGCCGCACGGGCACGGAGACCTATGCATTCGTCGCAGATCTGTTCGTACCGGTCCAAGGCCGTATCCCAGCCCTGCGCATAAAGATTCACACACAGGAAAACAGCCAGAAAATATGCAATGAGACGCCTCACAACGAGCAAATTTACGCAAAAAATGCTATCTTTGAAAGTGAAAATGGACGATACTTCCGCATTCTTCTCCTCGCCGGGTTCCTCCTCGCAATCCGGTCAGTTGCAACCCCGGCTCATCCACAGTTCCGAAACGGGGTTCTGCGAACTGTACCAGGTGGACCGGCACGG
>JAEEGI010008566.1_pt1 | contig 22555 bp, 15 predicted proteins | sample 8958751 | NCBI WGS metagenome assembly JAEEGI01 (sample SAMN16246545, study PRJNA631951) | gut metagenome | biome: gut microbiome; feature: rumen; material: KS-attached | host: Bos | place: Iran: Karaj | collected 2018-10 | reverse complement strand
ACATCCGCCTGGTGGGCGCCCCGCCGGTGTCCATCGCGGCCTTCGGCGGCGACGAGGACAACTGGGAATGGCCGCAGCACAAGGGCGATTTCGCCCTGTACCGCATCTATGACCACGGCGAGCCGCTCCATTCCCCCTGGCATCTGCGCATTTCGCGCGCCGGCTACCGGGAGGGGGACTATGCGATGGTCATCGGCTATCCCGGCCGCACCGACCGCTACAGCAGTTCCTACAAGGTCGATTACCTCGCGCGGGTGGAGCGCCCGGTGACGAACCGGCTCCGCGGCAACCAGATGGAGATCGTCCGGAAATGGATGGACGCCGATCCCGCCGTCCGCGCGAAATACTCCGACTGGTTCTTCTCCCTGTCCAACGTCCAGGAGATGCAGGAAGGGGAAGTGCAGTGCGTGAAGCGTTTCGGCGTGGTGGACGAGAAGCGCGCCCTGGAGAAGGATCTCCCGCCGGAGATCCTGCAGGGGCTGGCCGACGAGTACGCCGCGATCGAGGACGTCGAGCGCGAGAAGGCGTACTACCGCGAGACCATCGTCCGCGGCATGCGCATCACGCCCACGATGCTCCGGATGTCCAACGCGAAGACGCCCGAGGCCCGCGACGAGATCTACCGCCGGGACATCGGCGCCCTGGATGCGCGCGTGGAGAAGGACCTCATCGCCTATTCGCTGGAAGAGTATTTCGGCCACATGCCGGCCGAGGTCGTCGGCCATCGGCAGGATTCCCTGCGGAAGGCCTTCGGCGGCGACTGGAAGGCGATGGCGGCGCATCTGTGGGATCATCCGCTTGAGTTGATGGACTTCATCACGGAGGTCAAGATCACAGCCTTCAACGACCGCGAGCGGCATACCGGCGACTTGACGGAACTGCAGCGCCGCTATACCCGGGCGCTGTACCACGACCGCGCGCTGAAGGGGATCGTCCAGTATCCGGATGCGAACTCCACGATGCGCCTGACTTACGGCGTCGTGTCTTCCCTGGAGCCGTGGGACGCGGTCTATACCTCCTGGTATTCCTCCCCGCGCGGCCTCCGCGAGAAATACAATCCCGCGCAGCACGATTTCGCGCTGCCGGCGGATTTCGTCGCGGCGCTGGACCGCTATGACGGCCCCGTCAACTTCCTCACGGACAACGACATCACGGGCGGCAACTCCGGCTCCCCGGTGCTGAACGCCCGGGGCGAAGTCATCGGCCTCGCCTTCGACGGAAACAAGGAATCGCTGGCCTCCGACGTGTCCTTCACGCCCGACTACAACAAGTGCGTCTGCGTGGACATCCGGTATGTCCTGTGGATCCTGGAGGATTACGTGGGGCTGGAGCGGATCGTCAAGGAGCTGGAGTAGCCTCGCTGCGGCGCGCGAGCGGGACGGCGACGGGCTTGCCGTCCAGCCAGGCCGTGATTTCCGCGTCGGGGAACCCGAGGACGCGGATCGGATTCAATTGCAGCAGCGCCTCGTTATAGGAACGGAATACGCCTACGGAGTAGGTGTAGCGCAGCGCGTTCGTCAGGCGCTCGTAGACCGGGTCCAGGCCCTTGATCTCGTCCAGCGTCGCGTGCCGGGGCGAGGTGAACAGCTGGATCTGGTAGACAAAGCCTTCCGGCAGGGAGGTGTCCTGCGCGAAGCGGCCGACGGGCCCCACCTGGAAGGTGGCGGGCGCGGCCGGCGGCGCGGCGGCGACCTTGAGTTTCAACTTGGCCCCGAGGGCGTTCTTCGAGAACGTATAGCTGCTGCGGGCGCCCACGAATTCGCGGTCGGCCCGGTCGGTGTCCGTCACGACGCCGCGCTGGAGGAAGGACTGCTCGATGCTCCGGACCGCGCGGTTGGTCTCTTCCAGCCGGCGGCGGAGCGGCGCGAGGGCCGCCTCGCGCTCGGCGACGGCCGACGTGAGGGCCGTGCGGTCCTCCGTCCCGGCCGTCAGCCGCAGCCGGAGGGTGTCCAGCTGCCGCTCGTGCCGGTAGATGGAATCCCGCAGGGCGCGGGCCTCGGCGGTAATCTGCATGTAGCGGCGCGTGTCGTCGTTGCCCGGCGCTTCTTCGGAGACGGCGGCGCCGTGGTCCTGCCGGGTCGGGTCGTTCAGCGGATGCAGGGCCGCGACCTGCGCGAGCGCGACGGGGTCGCGCATCGGCATGCGGGCGAGAACCGGCTGTTTTTCAGTTACATAGATATAGACGCTGTCCGCCGCGCAATCCCGGTTGGACGCGAACAGCGTGTAGCGGCCGTCGGGAGAGTCGACCAGCAGGAAGTCGTCGCCCGGCGAAGAGAAGGGGAAGCCCAGGTTCACCGGCTCGCCCCAGGTCCCCGTCTCCTCGTTCCATACGGACCGGTACAGGTCGTACCCGCCCATGCCGTGGAGGCCGTCCGAGGAGAAGGTCAGGGTTTTTCCGTCTTCCGACAGCATCGGGAACACTTCGTTGCCCGGGGACAGCAGGTGTTCGCCCATCAGCTCGGGGTTCGACCATTCCGTCCCGTCGGTCGAGGAGACGTACAGGTTCCGGGAACCGGTGGCGTCCGGGGCGGAGAAGCAGAGGGACTGGCCGCCGCGCGGCGCATAGGTCGGGATCCCGTCGTCGGACGGGTCCAGCGAATGCGGCGGCAGGCGCCAGGTCTGGTTTTTCAGGGGGTAGAACAGGAAGAAATCCTTCCGGGAGAAGCGCTCGCGGGCCACGACCACCGGATCGGCGCAGAAATCGGTCATGTTCAGGGCGTTCTGGGACCGGTCCATGCGGTCGCGGAGCAGCCGGATGGTGTCCTTGTCCGCCGTCCCGGCCGAGGCCCGGGCGTAGAGGTCCATCGCCTCCTCGAAGCGGTACTGCCGGTGCAGGCGGTCGCCCTCCACGAGGAGGGAGTCCGTCTGCGCCCGGAGGCCGAGGACCGCCGAGAACAGGACTGCCAGGATAGAAAAACCCCTTCTAAACACTACGATTGTTCGTTTTTGCGAGCACAAAATTAAGAAATAGTTGCGAGAATCTTCGTATATCAGAAAAAATTCGTATTTTTGTGCCCTTATTTTGCCGAAGTCTGCTTGGTTCGGCCTGAGCGGGCACGGCCTAATGGGAAAAATACTAATATTATAATAAAGTACTACAATGCAAAGCAAAGGCTTAATCAGACTGTTCGCCATCCTGCTTGCCTTGGCCAGCATCTGGCAGCTCTCCTTCACCGCGGTCACCCGCATCCAGGAGAAGAAAGCTGCCAAGGTCGCTGCCGAAAGGGCGCAGCAGTTCGTTGACGCGAACAACGTCGCCGCCGAAGTCCGCGAGTTCGTCCTGGACTCGGTGGCCAACATCCGGAACCGTGCCTACATCGACTCCATCAGCGCTGAGAAGGTTTATCTCGGATACACCTACCAGTCCGCCAAGGAGAAGGAGATCAACCTCGGCCTCGACCTCAAGGGCGGCATGAACGTCATGCTGCAGGTCCAGCTCCAGGATCTCGTGAAGGCCCTCGCCGGCAACAGCACCGATCCCGACTTCCAGAAAGCCCTCGATCTGGCGAAGAAGAACAACGTGAACTCCAGCCAGGACTTCATCGGCCTGTTCGAAAGCGCCTGGGCCGAGACCGCGAACGGCCGCCGGCTCGCCGAGGTGTTCGGCACCTACGAGCTCCGCGACAAGGTGAAGCCGGAATCCACCGACAAGGAAGTCATCGAGGTCATCCGCAACGAAGCGAAGAGCGCCATCGACAACTCCTTCAACGTGCTCCGCAACCGTATCGACCGTTTCGGCGTCACCCAGCCGAACATCCAGCGCATCGAGAACAGCGGCAAGATCCTCATCGAGCTCCCGGGCGTCAAGGATCCTGAGCGTGTCCGCAAGCTCCTGCAGGGTACCGCCTCCCTCGAGTTCTGGCCCACTTTCACCGCCAATGAGGTGAACCTCTATGCCGTCGACTCCCGCGTCGCGGAGATCCTCGCGAACCTCGGCGACAGCACCGCCGTCGCCAACCCGCTCCTCTCCGTCCTGCAGCCCAGCGGCATGAACAACGCCTGCATCGGCTTCGCCAACGGTGTCGACACCGTGACGGTGAACCGTTACCTCGCCATGGCGGAGGACGTCCTCCCGCAGGGCTTCCGCGGTCTCTGGACCGTCAAGCCGAGCGAGTTCGTCCAGGGCGCGAACATCTACGAGCTCGTCGCCATCAAGGCTACCTCCCGTGACGGCAAGGCCCCGCTCGACGGCGGTGTCGTGACCGACGCCAGCGTCGAATTCGACGGCGGCCGCCAGGGCGGCAGCGGCGCCCCGCACGTGTCCATGACCATGAACGCCGAAGGCGCTTCCGCATGGGCCCACCTCACCAAGGACAACATCGGCAAGCAGATCGCCATCGTCCTCGACGGCCTCGTGTACTCCTACCCGAACGTCCTGAACGAGATCACCGGCGGCAGCTCCCAGATCACCGGCAACTTCGACATGCAGGAGGCTGAGGACCTTGCGAACGTCCTCAAGTCCGGTAAGCTCCCGGCTCCGGCCACCATCATCCAGGAGCAGGTCGTGGGCCCGTCCCTCGGTTCCGCTTCCATCCGCGCCGGTCTCATCTCCTTCCTGATCGCCTTCGTCCTCGTGCTCCTGTACATGGTGTTCTTCTACCAGGGTGCGGGTCTCATCGCCGACGTCGCGCTGCTGTGCAACGTTCTCCTGCTCTTCGGCACCCTCGTGTCCTTCGGAGCCGTCCTCACCCTCCCGGGTATCGCCGGTCTCATCCTGACCCTGGGTATGGCCGTGGATGCGAACGTGATCATCTATGAGCGCATCAAGGAAGAGCTGGCCGCGGGCAAGGGCTTCTCCAAGGCCGTCGCCGACGGTTACAAGAACGCCTACTCCGCCATCATCGACGGCCAGGTGACCACCCTCCTCACCGGTATCATCCTCTACATCTTCGGTTCCGGTCCGGTCCAGGGCTTCGCCACGACGCTCATCATCGGTATCGTCACCTCCGTGCTGACCTCCATCTTCATCACCCGCCTGATCTTCGACGACCGCATCGCCAAGGGCAAGACCGTGAGCCTGTCCAACAAGCTTACCCGGAACTTCCTGAAGAACACGCACGTCGACTTCATCGGCCTGAAGAAGTACTCCTACATCATCTCCGGCGCCCTGATCCTCATCAGCATCGCCAGCATCGCGTTCAAGGGCTTCAGCTACGGTGTCGACTTCACCGGTGGCCGCACCTACATCGTCCGCTTCGACCAGAGCGTCAAGGCCGAGGATGTCCGCGCCGCCGTGGAGAACACCTTCCAGGCCGCCGCTGCCGCCGCCGGCGAGGACCAGTACTCCGTCGAGGTGAAGCAGTTCGGTGGCGACGCCCAGATGAAGATCACCACCCAGTACAAGAACAAGTCCGAGGACACCGCCGTCGACGCGGAGATCGAGAGCCTGCTCTTCGACGCCCTCAAGGGCTTCTACGCCGAGCCGACGACCCTCGCCCAGTTCACCTCCACCCTGGAGAACCCGAACGGTATCGTCTCCTCCGACAAGGTGGGACCGACCATCGCCCGCGACATCACCCGCAGCGCGTTCATCGCCGTGTTCCTGGCCCTCCTCATGATCTTCGCCTACATCGCCTGGCGGTTCAAGGGCTGGACCTGGGGTCTCGGCGGCGTGGTCTCCCTCGCCCACACGGCCCTCATCGTGATCGGCTTCTTCTCCCTGTTCAACGGTATCCTGCCGTTCAACCTGGATGTGGACCAGACGTTCATTGCGGCTATCCTGACCATCATCGGTTACGCCATCAACGATAACGTGGTTATCTTCGACCGTATCCGTGAGCAGAAGGCCCTGCACCCGAACGCCGAGTTCCGCGAGACCGTGAACACGGCTCTGAACGCCACCCTCACCCGTACGGTGAACACCTCCGTGTCCACCCTCCTCCCGATGCTCGCCATCGCGATCTGGGGCGGTGAGTCCATCCGCGGTCTGGCCGTCGCCCTCTGCCTGGGTGTCATCATCGGTACCTACGCCTCCATCATGATCGGTACCCCGATCATGTACGACGCCACCATGAAAGGCGCCTCCGGCAAGGCTGTCGAGACCAAGACTTCCAAGAAGAAATAATCCGCTTCGCGGTTAGACCGAAAGGACCGGCTCGCTCGAGTCGGTCCTTTTATTTGTTCCTCCGGATGAGGAGGCAGAGGCCGAGGAAGGTGAGGAGGGCGTTGAGGAGGAGAAGTTCGTAACTGAACCGGTAGCCGCCGAACCAGCGTTCGGAGTTGAGTTGGAGGACGAGGCAGATGGCGGGGGCGAGGAGGGCGACGACCGGGACGTACTTGTCCTTGACCTGCTTTTCCGTGAGGATGCCGAAGGCGAAGAGGCCCAGGATGGGGCCGTAGGTGTAACTGGCCAACTTATAGACGGCGTCGATGGCGCTGGTGCTGTTGAGGGCGTTGAAGACGACGATGGTGACGGCCATCAGGACGGCCATCGCGAGATGGACCCGCTTGCGGGTTTTGACGTCGCCGGTCTTGTCCAGGATATCGACGGTGAAGGAGGTCGTGAGGGAGGTGAGGGCCGAGCCACCGGCGCCGTAGGCGCTGATCATCAGGCCGACGACGAAGAGGACGCCCACGATGGCCGGGAGGAGGCCTCCGGTGGCGATGGCGGGGAAGAGGCTGTCGCCGGTCTCGGCGATGCCGTGCGCCGCCTTGAACTGGTACATCAGCGAGCCCAGGCACAGGAAGCCGGCGATGACGACCGTCTGGAGGAGGCTGCTCACGACGAGGTTCTTCTGCGAATCGCGGTGGTTCTTGCAGGCCAGTGTGCGCTGCATCATGTCCTGGTCCAGGCCGGTCATGGCGATGACCGTGAACAGGCCGCCCAGGAGTTGTTTCCAGAAGTATTGCGGGTGATTCACGTCGTCGAAGAAGAACACCCTTTCCTGGATCCGGATGCCGCCGAGGTCCTTGCCGATGTACACGATGGTGAAGACCACCGCCGCAATCATGCAGACGGTCTTGACCAGGTCCACCCAGATGACGGATTTCACGCCGCCGCGGATGGTGAAGGCCAGGCATACCGCCACGTTGCAGATGACGTTGAGCCAGAAGGGGAGGCCCAGCGGGCCGAAAACGAGCAATTGCAGGGTCAGGCACACGAGGAACAGCCGTACCGACGCGCCCAGCATCTTGGAAACGAAGAAGAACCAGGCGCCGGTCTTGTAGGAAGCCAGGCCGAAACGGTTCTCCAGGTACTGGTAGATGGAGACGACGTTCAGTTTGAAGTACAGCGGCGTGAGGACGAAGGCGATGACCAGATAGCCCAGGAAGAAGCCCAGGCACATTTGCAGGTAGCCGAAACCGCTGGTACCCACCATGCCGGGGACGGAAACGAAGGTCACGCCCGACATGCAGGAGCCGATCATCGCGAAGGCGACGACGGCCCAGTGCGTCCGGCGTCCGCCGTGGTAGAAATCGTCTGGTTTCCGGGGCTTCATTTCAGGTTCTCCTTATGGGCGCGGCCCACCGGCAGGGGGGGGTCCACGCCGACGAGTTTCACGGAAGTGGCCTTCTTGCGCTCGATGCGGTGCACCGGGACGATGTAGGAACGGTGGATGCGGACGAATTTCCCTTCCGGAAGCATTTCCAGCAGGGCTTTCATCGCAATCTGGGAGACGACGTCCTCCTGGTGGTCCAGGTGGAGGCAGGCGTAGTTGTTGCGCGCTTCGATGTATTGGATGGCGGCCAGGGGAATGGTCACGTCCTTGTAGTCCGCCTTTACCGTCACGGTCTCGCCCGCCACGGCGTGGGCGGCCAGCGCCTCGACGGCGGTTTGCACGGCGCGCTGCTCCGCGGCTTCGTCGCGCTCGCTTTCGAGCCGCCGGATCTTCCGGGCCAGGATGCCCGTGGCCAGACCGGTGCCCATCGCGGCGATGTACAGCACCCACACCGCCTGCTGGTACATGTACAGCCGCGGCGGCCGGTCCGCGATCATCTCGCGGGGGAACGACACCTGTTTGAGGCTCATCAGGTACGTAAGCACCGTTGCGAGGAAGACGACCGCCACCGCGCTCCATCGCTTCCCGGAAGCAAACAGGGCGGGGACGGCGTGCCGGCCCAGATACCAGCACAGGTAGGTCCACATCATGTAGAGGATGACCTCCCAGGCCTGCCAGAGGATCCATTCTCCCACCGGGAACAAGGACACCAGACAGGGTATCACGCCCAGGCAGACTCCGAGGTCCACCCAGGTTTCCAGCCGCATACGGATTTTCCGCCCATTTGCCTTCATCGTAAAACAAAGATAAGGTTTTTTCGGCAACCCGGTTGTTGAAATACGAAAAAACGTCGTTCACCCGTGGAATAACGGGCGAATGACTGCCGGGAAGGACGAATAACCGGAGCCCGGCAGTTGATTGTATGCCAGATATTTCCTATATTTGTTCCCATGGTTACCGAATGGATTGTTACGGAGATCGACGGCAAGATCGCTTCCGTCTCCGCCGATTACCGGCACTTCGCCGCAATTGCGGCGAAAGTGGCCAAACTGCCCCCGAAAGACGTCGGCGTCATCTCGACCCGGAAAGTATCGACGGACGAACTGATCGCCATGGCGGAAACCGTTTCCTGGAAGGATTTCCGTCTGTTCGGGACTCCGTTCCAACTCGGTGTCTGGGAGACGCTCTACGGCGTGGAACCGTGCCTGTACAGTTATTCGGAACTGGCCGCGCTCTGCGGCAATCCGCTGGGCGTCCGTTCCGTCGCGCATGCCGTGGCCATCAATCCCATCGTGTACATCATTCCCTGTCACCTGATCGTCCCGAAGGAATCCATGGACAAGGCCCGCTACATCCGCGCGACGGCCGAATCCACGCTCTTCAAGGGATCCGACCTGTACCTGCTGGACAGCATCGACGTGGGCGAATACGCGTATGGCCCCGAAATGAAGCGCGAGTTCATCAAGCGCCACTTGAAACGGTAAGGGGATGGCCCTGTTGGAAGTCTGCTGCGGCAATCCGGAAAGTGTCGATGCCGCCGTCGCCGGAGGCGCCCGGCGCATCGAACTGTGCGCGGACCTCGAATGCGACGGCCTCACGCCGCCCATGGCCTGGCTCCGGGCCTTCAGGGAGAAGTATCCCGAATTGACGGTCCATGTCCTCATCCGCCCGCGGGAAGGGGATTTCGTCTATTCCCCCGAAGAGGCGGACATCATGGCCCTGCAGATAGAATCGGCCCTGCAGTTCGGCGCTGACGGGATTGTCGTGGGGTGCCTGACCCCGGATGGAGACATCGACCTTCCCTTGATGGAGCAACTTGTCGGCCTGGTGGAATCCTTCAATCTGGCCACGGAACTGGGCGCCTCGGACCTTTGCCACGCCGCAAACGACAGCCATTTCTTCCCCGGCCCGGCCCGCCGCGTGAGCATCACCTTCCACCGCGCTTTCGACCGCTGCCGACGGCCTTTCGAGGCGATGGAGCAAATCATCGGCCTCGGCTGCGACCGCATCCTGACCTCCGGCCAGGCTCCGACGGTCGAAGAAGGCGCGGAAAGGCTCCGTGACCTGCGCCAGCGCGCCCATGGGCGCATCGGCATCCTCCCCGGCGGCGGTGTCACCCCCTCGAACGCCGCCCGCATCCTCGACCTCACCGGCTGCACGGAAATCCATGCCTCGGCATCAGAGACCGTGGACGGAAAAAAGATGACCTCGACCGAAAAGGTCAAGGCCATCCTTCAATCGGTCCGGAACCGGTAACAGCCCCTACTTGCGCTTGAACAATAGTTGTCCCACGCCCCAGCAGATGGCGGCGACGACCATGCCGTTGATGGAGGCGAAGCCCCAGTGCACGAGGTTCGCGACCACGGCGCCGGCGATGACACCGATGACCGCGCTCCAGTCCACGACGGGTTCCCGGACCTCCTTCCCGCGGTTGCAGAAGTAGTGGAGGATGAGGATGATGCCCACCGGCGGCAGGGTGCAGTTCAGCACGTTCAGCCAGTCGCAGAAATTCCAGTACAGCCACACGGCGGCGACGGTGCCGATGAGACCGGAGATGATGACCCAGGTCTTCTTCGAGAGGCCGAAGATGTTGGACAGGCCGAGGCCTGCGGTGTACAGCGCATTGTCGTTCGTGGTCCAGATGTTCAGGCCCAGGACGAGGACGGCGAGGTAGAAGAGGTTGAGGTTCAGCATCACCTCGAAGATGTCGTTTCCGCCCACGTAGATGCTGGAAACGGCGCCGAAGAGGAACATCAGCGAGTTGCCGATGAAGAAGGCCACCACCGTGATCCAGAGGCCCACCTTGCCGCTTTTGGCAAAGCGGGTGAAGTTCGGTGTGGCCGTACCGCCTGAAACGAAACTGCCCACGACGAGGCCTGCACCGGCGATGACGCCCAGGTCCTTGGTGCCCTTCGCGAACTGCTCGATGAGGCCGGTGTCTCCATGTCGGACAGCCATGACCATCGCCACGGTGCCGAGGATGGCGACCGCCGGGACGGCGATGTAACTGATGATCGTCAGGCTCTTGATGCCGAAATAGGCGCTGGCGGTCATCAGGATACCGGCGATGGCGACCAGCAGGTACCCCTGCCAGGGCATCGAATCCGGCGTGACCTCGAGTCCCATGAGTTCCTTCGCCACCGGGATGGCGAACATCGCCAGGCCCACGCCGAACCAGCCCGTCTGCGTGAAGCTGATCATCGCGCTCGGGAGCCAACTGCCCTTGGTGCCGAAACTCCGGCGGGCGAGCATGTCCAGCGACAGGCCGCTTTCCGCGCCGATCCAGCCCAGGGTGCCCGTGTAGGCCGCGAGGATGATGCCGCCCAGGATGAGGGCCCAGACGAAGCCCCACCAGTCCAGTCCGGCGGCCAGTTGCTGGCCCACCCACATGCTGGCGGAGAAGAAGGTGAAACCGAGCATCACCATGAACATGCTCAGGTTGGTCTTGCGTCCGGCCCTGTCGACCGGCGACGTCGTGTAATCGACATCGGTGATCTTCTTGTTACTCATATTGTTTCAGGATTGCATTGATTGCGTTGATCCGCTGGAGGGCGATCGCTTCCAGCGACAGGGCGGCGGCGTTCTCCAGGAGCGCCATCTCCTCGTTCCAGAGGTCCAGGAGGCCGGTTTCCGGCAATTCCTGGAAATGGTTCACAGCGAGCCAGTCCTCGTAGGACAGCGGCTCCTTGTAGCCCAGTTTCTCCCCGACAAGCGCCACCGGGTCGATCTGGCCGGCCCGGCCCCAGACGCCTTCCCAGTACTCCAGCGCCTCGTGGAAATGGACCGGAATCTCGTACCGGCGGGCGCCGCCGTCGTAGATGATGCACTTCTCCAGCAGGGAGTAGGGGTGGCCCAGCACGAAGCGGCGGAACTCCGGCGTGATGCAGCCGCCATTCCAGCCGAAGTCGATGTCCGGCACGTTGATGCCCGTGGCGCCGGTGTTCTCGTACACCGTGAAGATCCCCTCGTAGAAGAAGCACTCGAAGCCTTCGAAACCCGGGAAAACGGCGCGGATGTCGTCGGCCATCCTCTCCATCAGGTCGATGGCGCGGGTGCCGCCGATCGTGAAGAAGATGATCTTGCGGATGCTGCCTCCGCGGCGGCGGAACCGGTCCACCACCTGCGACAGGCACAGCCGCAGGGTGTCGCCCGTCGCGATGATGTCGCCGATGACGATCACCCGGTCCTTGGAGACGCGGATCTTCTCGTACTTGATGTCCAGGCCGGTGATGATGTGGTTCTCGATGATGCGCTCGCAGGAGACGAAGTGGATGTCCCGCACGCGGATGCCGTTGCGGGCGCAGGCTTCCTCCACCGGGTAGTTCAGGCCGCCGCGGAGGATGGTCAGGATATCGACATCGCCGCCCGCGCCGGGGAAGAGGAGACGGAGGGCCGCGACGGTGGCGGGGAGCATCGCCTGGTAGGAATCGAAGCCGACCACTTCCGGGAAGGCCATCAGTTGACGGGTCCCCGCCCCGCTCAGGATGTAGTAGCGGTTGGTATACTGCGGGCCATGCAGTTCGTACAGGCTCGTTTCATAGTGCAGGCCGACGAACCGGAGGCTTGCTCCCTGGAGACAGTGGGCCATATCAGCGGATGTAAGGCTTCAGTTCGTTCCAGGGTACGGTAATGGCGATGACGCCCAGGTAGTAGGGGGCGATGTCGTAGGGCTGATAGTACCAGGTGACCCCCTCCTTGGTAACCTCGTAGTTGCCGTTGGGGGTTAGGATGTTGGGCTCGAAAACGGCCGCCAGGGCCTCTTCGTCGTTGTCCAGGGCCTCCCTCAGGTGTGCCTGGACCAGGGCGGCGACGGGTTCGCGGTAGCCGTCGATGAAGAAGGTTTCTTCCGGGACGACGTCGCCGGTCTTCCGGTCGAAGACGACCGGGGTCATCGTATTGATGCCGTGGACGCCTCCGCGGAAGCCGTAAAACTCGACCATGTAGGAGAGGTGGTTGCCGTACCGCCCGGAGAAATAGCCGTTCACGTGGTCTTCCCAGGAGCGGACGCCGCTTTCGGCCTCGACGCCCTCATACTCGTTGAAATACTCGTCCTTGAGGTTGTCCTCGTAGCGGGTGGCGGTCTCCTCCACGGTACCCGGCCGCTCCTCCAGGTCGAAGGCGGCGGCGAGGATGCCGTCAGCCATCTTTCCGATCACTTCCTCCGCGGCCCCCTTCACGGGGTACTCGATGGAGACGGACATGATCAGGGAGTCCGTCTGTCCTTCGGCGAGGGGCATCGCCTGCTCGTCGGAATAGGTTTCCGTCTTCAGGCCGCAGGCGCTCACCAGGAAGAGCGCGGCTGCGAGGGTGATAAAGTCTCTCATATCGTCAGTCGTTGTTCAGTTCTGCGATGTCCGTGGGGCGCTCCGTCCGGTCGCCCATCAGGTAGCGGGCGTAGTGGTCCGCCATCTTCCAGAAGAACCACTCGTTCATGTCGCCGAAGCCGTGGCGCTGGCCGGGCATGATCACGTACTCGAACCGCTTGTTCGCCCGGATGAGGGCGTTCGCGACGCGGATGGAGTTCGCCGGGTTCACATTGTTGTCGGTGTCGCCGTGCACCAGCATCAGGTGGCCCTTCAGGCGGGAGGCGATCTGCGGGTTCGTCTCGATCTTGTACACGAAGGTGGTGTCGCCCTTCTCCACCCGCTCGGTGATGCCGTGGTGCTGCTCGCTCCACCAGCGGTTGTAGATGCGGTTGTCGTGGTTGCCGGCGCAGGAGACGGCCGCCTTGAAGAAGTCGTTGTACTGGAGGATCGCCGCCGTGGACATGAAGCCGCCGCCGGAGTGGCCGTGGATGCCCACGCGGTCCAGGTCGATGTACGGGTGCCGCATTCCCAACTGCTGGATGGCATATTTCTGGTCCTCCAGGCCGTAGTCGCGGAGGTTGCCGTAGCCGTAGTTGTGGTACCACTTGGAGCGGTTCGGATGACCGCCGCGGTTGCCCACGGTGATGACGATCATCCCGATCTGGGCGAGCCGGTCGATGCGGGTCATGCCGCTGGACCAGGAGACGTTGTTCGCCTCCACCTGCGGGCCCGGATACACGTAGTCCGCGATGGCGTACACCTTCGTGGAGTCGAAGTCGAAGGGCTTGTAGATGGCTCCGTGGAGGTCCGTGACGCCGTCGGCCGCCTTCACCACGAAGCGCTCGGGGAACTTGTAGCCTGCCGCAAAGAGTTCGGAGAAGTCGGCCTCTTCCAGTTCCGTGCGCTTTCCGAGGGCCGAAATCAGGGCCGACGCCGGCTTATAGTCCACGCGGGAGTAGTTGGCTACGAAATACTTGGCGTCGTCCGGAGCCACCGCCTTCACGTCCATGTCGTCCATGTCCAACTGCTGCATCGCGCCGCCAGCGAGCGGGACGCGGAAGGTGTGCATCTGGTACGGGTTCTCCGCCTTGTTCACGCCGCAGGCGGACACGAGGAGGTAGCCGTCACCCACCGCGAGGACGTCGTCCACGTGGAACGCGCCCTCGGTGAGGTTGCGCTTGAGCGTGCCGTCGGGACCGTAGAGATACAGGTTCGCCCAGCCGTTGCGCTCGGACCACCAGACGAAACTGCCGTCCGGGAGGAAGCGCGGGCTGCGGTACTCGATGTACGTGTTCATTCGCTCGGAGACGACGGTCTTCGTGCTGTCGGAGCCCACATCCACGCGGCACAGGTCCACGCGCTTGATGTCGCGGCTCTGGCGGACCAGCCAGAAGTGGTCCTTGTCGCCCATCCACTTGCTGCCGCGGAACTCCTTGTAAGTATCCTTCTGCGTACGCGGGGCGGACAGGATGCTGCACTCCTGGTCCTTGAAGGCGATCACCTTCACCGCCTGCCGGTTGCCCTGCGTGTCCATCACGTACAGGTACGGGACGGGGCCGGGCTCTCCCGGCATCTGGTACTTGTAGGTTTCCAGTTTCGGACGCGGTTCGGTGACGGAATTGATCACCCAGAAGGGCTTGATCATGGACATGTCCCAGCGGATGGTCGCAAAGTGCCTGCCGTCCGGCGCCCAGGAGACGGGGGCGAAGGAGCGGCGGGTGGTATCGGCTTCATCCCCGCCGGAATAGTTGTCCCCGTTCCAGGAAAGGTCCTTCGTTCCGTCGGTGGTGAGTTTGATTTCCACGAGGGTGCTGTCCTTCTCGTCCTTCGCCGCCTTGCGGAGCGAGGTGGAATCCATCAGGTACAGGTTGTGGTTCTTCACGTACACGGCCTGGGTCCCGTCGGGGGACACGTTCGCCCAGGTGGGGTACTTCCGCGGGTGCTCGTCGGTGTCCCAGGTGAGTTTCTTCGTGGCGATGTCATAGTAGAACCGGTACTTGACGAACTCGGGCCCCTTGCCCTTCTTCTTCGCCGAGGTGTCCTTCTTCTCGGTCTTGGTGGTGATGTCGAACTGGAAGTACTTGTCGTCCTTCAGTTCCAGCCGCAGGGGAAGGTGCTGGGCGTCGTAAGGGTCCCGGGTGACCTCGGTTACCCGCATGGCCAGCCAGTCCATGTCGAAGATCTCCGACTTCTTGCCGGTGGCAGGGTCCACGATGTAGTACTTCGTGCCTTCGGCGGTCTTCCAACTGTACCAGAACCGGTCGCTGCCCGCGAACCAGTTCGGGGTGATCCGGGTGGAGTACACCAACTGCCCCACGCGCTTCTGGGAGAAGCGGGAAGCGAGTTCATAATTGGCTTTGGTCACCTTCCTGGGAGCGCTGTTCCGGGTCTGCGCCGCTGCAGGGAGGGTCAATGCGAGGGTGAGGAGGATCAGTATCTTTTTCATGGCAGAGAGATTTTCGCGGGGGAGAGGCCCTTCGCGGAGACGGAGACGGTGATCTCACCGGGTCCGGTCCGGCGGACGATGGCCGAGCAGAGGCCGTGGAAAGCCCGGATGTCCGGGCTGTGGAACGGGGTGTGGGAGGTGGGGTCGCCGGCATCGGTCGCGACGAGGACGCCGGGGCCCTTCACCTTGAAGGAGAGGAGGTTGTCGGCATCGGGGGCCACGACGCCGGCCTTGTCCAGGACGCTGGCGGTGACGAAGGAGAGGTCCTCGCCGGCGAAATCGACCTCCAGGGCCGTCTGGGAGGCCTTTCCGGCAGTCGTGACCTGGGATTCCGCCCAGAACGCGCCGTTCTTGTAGGCGACCACCTTCACGGTGCCGGGGCGATAGACGACGTCGTCCCAGACGATGCGGTAGCCCTCCCTGGCCTTCCGGCCCATGGACTTGCCGTTCACGAACAGTTCCGCCTCGTCACCGGAGGTGTAAACATGGACCGGGGTCACCTGGCCGTTGCGGCCGGGCCAGGTCCAGTGCGGGAGGATGTGGACCATGGGCAGGTCCGGGCGCCAGCGGGCCTGGTAGATCCAGTATCGGTCCTTCGGGAAGCCCGCCAGGTCGATGATGCCGAAGTACGAACTCCGGGAGGGGAGCGGGTGCTCCGCGATCGTCTGCCCCCAGCCCGCGACCATCCGCTTGAAGGCCTCCTTCTCTTCCTCGGTATGGAAGTTCGTCAGCACGGAAGGGTCCAGGTTGAAGGGCGTGGGTTCGCCCAGGTAGTCGTAGCCGGTCCAGACGAACTCGCCGGCGCATTCGCTGACCTGGTCCTCGAATTCCCACTCATAGTCGGGCTTGGAGGCCCAGTTGGGGGCATACAGGTCGTAGGAACTTACCTGGAAGGGCGGGTCCATCGTCCAGCCTTTGCCTTTCTCCTGCTCGACGGGGAAGCGGTAATAACCGCGCGTGGAGATGCAGGAGGCGGTTTCCGATCCGAAGACCGGCTGGCCGGGATGGTCCTTCACGAACTGCGCGTACAGGTGCGGCTTATAGTTGAAGCCATACACATCGAGCGTTTTCGCATAGCCCTGGCTCGCCGCCCAGGGATTGTCGTTGCCGGCGGAACTCGGTCGCGTCGGGTCCTCGCGGTGGCAGATGTCGGTGAGCATCTGCGGGATCCACCAGCGGGTGCTGTCCCCCTGCTCGCCGCATTCGTTGCCGATGGACCAGAGGATGACGGACGGGTGGTTCCGGTCGCGGCGGATCATCGCCACGAGGTCCTTCTCCGCCCACTCCTCGAAAAGTTCGGCATAACCGTGCGCTTTCTTGGGGACGGTCCAGGTGTCCGTGAGTTCGTCCATCACCAGGAAGCCCATCCGGTCGCAGAGGTCCAGGAACTCCGGCGCCGGGGGATTGTGCGAGGTGCGGATGGCGTTGCAGCCCATCTCCTTGAGCATCCGGAGGCGGCGCACCCAGGCGTCGTCGTTCCAGACGGCGCCCAGCGCGCCCGCGTCGTGATGCAGGCACACGCCACGCAGGAAGGTCTTTTCGTCGTTGAGGTAGAAACCGTCGGGCCGCCATTCGGCCCGGCGGATGCCGAAGGGCGTCTCGTAGGTGTCCAGCACCTCGTCCGGCGTTTCCACGGTCGTCCGGGCCAGGTACATCGCGGGATCGTCCGGGTTCCAGAGGCGCACGCCCTCCAGGTCGAAGGTCTGCCAGACGGTTTTCCCGTCGAGGATCCGCTCGATGCTGCGGGTTTCGGCCAGGACGCGGTTCACGACCACGTCCTCCCCGTTCCGGCGCTCGCGGTCCTGGCGGATGATCTGCGTCCGGACCATGCCGACGGTCTCCTCGTCCGCGTGCTTGAGGGTGACGCGGAGCGTGACGGTCGCATCGGCCTGGTTCAGTTCCTTGTTGATGGGGCCGATCTCCGTGGTGACGTAGGTCCCCCAGTGGGCGACGGAGGTCCGGTTCGTCTTCGTGATCCAGACGTTGCGGTAAAGACCGCCGCCGGGGTACCAGCGGGATGATTCCTCGGGATTGTCGATGTGGACGGCAACCTCGTTCTTCCCGGCCCGGAGGGCGGGGTTCAGGCGGACGGCGAAGGATGCGTAACCGTACGGCCAGCCGCCGAGGTCGATGCCGTTGACCTCCACCCGGGCGTGCGACATGGCGCCGTCGATTTCCAGGTCGATGTCCTTGGTGAGAAGTTCTTCAGGGCTGACAGTCAGGTTCTTCCGGTAAACGGCCGTGCCCCACCAGGGCAGTTTGCCGCTCTCGCCGGGATACTCCTGCCGGAATTCCGCGTCCACCCCCCAGTCGTGCGGAAGGTCCACGGACCTTGCCGATCCGTCCTTGACGAAGGTCCAGCCTTCGTTGAAGGAGGCGCGCCCGGCAGGCTGCGCCGCCGCGGAGAGGCACAGGGCGGCCGCGGCCAGGCAAATCGAAATTTTCTTCATAATATGCGAAGATAATCATTCTTCGGGATTCCGACAACCGCCCGGAAACGAAAAATGTGTATCTTTGCGGCATTAAATGCTTGACAAAATGAGAATTGCAAAGATTATCCTCCTGGCATCCCTCCTGACCGGGGCCGCCGCCTGCGCGCCGAAGCAGCCGGAAGCCTCCTGCCCTTCCGCCCTTGACGTGATCTTCTCCCGCAAGAGCGTCCGTTCCTACACGGACCAGCCCGTCACCGACGAGCAGGTGGAGACGATGCTCCGGGCCGCCATGTCCGCCCCCACGGGCATGAACGTCCAGCCCTGGCGTTTCGTCGTGGTCCGCGACCAGGCCGTGAAGGACGCCCTCGCCGGCCCCCGCGGCGGCATGATCGCCCAGGCCCCCGTCGTCTTCGTCATCTGCGGTGAAACCACCCTGATGCGCAAGCCCTTCGGCCAGCCCGACGCGGAGGCCGTGGAAGTGGAGAACGGAAACTGGACGCAGGACTGCTCCGCCGCGACGGAGAACCTGCTCCTCGCCGCCGAAGCCCTCGGCCTCGGCGCCGTCTGGACCGCCGCCCATCCGTATGCGGACCGGGTGAACCCCATCCGCGAGGTCCTGGGCCTCCCCGCCAACGTCACGCCCCTCTGCGTCGTCCCTTGCGGCTACCCGGCGGGCGACGACCAGCCCAAGGACAAGTGGAAGCCCGAGAACATCCACTACGACAAGTGGTAATCCGCCCCGCCACACCGGCTGACCTTCCCGCCCTGCGGCCCGTCTTCGAGGCCGCCAAGGGCATCATGCGCGCCGACGGTAACCTCACCCAGTGGGCCGCCCCCGGCTTCCCCGACGACTCCCTCCTCCTCCGCGACATCGCCCGCGGGGGAGGGTTTGTCATTGAATCTGCCGTTCCGAGCGAAAACCCCTCTGTCATTCTGAGCGAAGCGAAAGAATCTGTTGTCGGGTACTTCGCCCTCCTCCCATCCCCCGAACCCACCTACTCCTACATCGACGGAGCCTGGCTCACCGACGCCCCCTACGGCGTTATCCACCGCATGGCCAGTTATCCGGACGTGCATGGAATCTTCCCGGCCGTCCTTGATTTCGCTGCCGCGCGCTATGCGCATCTCCGCATCGACACGCACCGCGACAACCGCATCATGCAGCACCTCATCGAGAAGCACGGCTTCACCTACTGCGGCATCATCTGGCTTGAAGACGGCACCGAGCGCCTCGCCTACGAGCGCTAGAGAGCCCGGGATAGCCTTACGTGCAGCACGACTTTCTGTCGGGGCTGGAGGGTGAACGTATAGCCGACGAGCGCGGTGCCGGGATTCGCCACATCGGTAGGATGCAGGTATTGCATGCCGTCGAGGTCCGGCGTCGCGGGGTCGTAAGTCGTCGGCCAGATGTGGGCCGTCAGGGCGGGGGAGTGGGCTTTGCCGGCCAGTTCCTGGGAAGGGAAGTAGTGCGTGGGGACCGGATTCAGGAATTCCGCGGACAGATTCCGCCGATGCCGGCCGCTTTGCAGCCAGACGGTGGGCTGGGAAGGGCCCGACGGCAGGGAGGCGTCGGCCTCGGAAGCCATGGCCCAGCGGACGGTGCAGATGGAATCTCCGGCCTGGAGGTGTTCCACGATATGGAGGTCTTCGCCGTCGAAGAACACTTCCCGCCGATAGTCGGCCAGGTCGTCGTCATACAAAGGCCCCAGGTCCAGTTCCGCTCCGGCTGGCTGTGACGTGGAAGGAACATCCGGCTTCCGCGTGAGCAGGAAGTTGACGACATGGTTGACCTTGGGCACTTTTCCATTGACAGTCAAGATGTTGTGCGAGAACGGGCCGATCCGGAAGACGCTCCAGCGCTCGCTGTCCTGGAGCATGTCCCAGAGGTCCACGCCGGCCGATTCCAGCGAGTTGTAATCCTGCATCCCGAGGTCGGTGGCCCAGGCGACACCGTCGGATTCGAAATAGAAGGAGCCCTGGTCGCAATGGGAATGGCTGGACATCGTGACACCGCCCTTGACACCCAGGTAGCCGTCGTCCCGGGAGGTCCATCCGCTCCGGTACACGAAAATGGGCGTCGTGCCGCCACATTGGTAATAGTGCCCTTCCGGCGGGCCGATTTCGAATCCGGGTGCGCGGCTCAGCGAAAGGAGGAACATCGGGAACAGCCGCTGTTCGCACAGGCGTTTGTAGCCCGTGTCCTCCATGATGCGCATTTCCGGATACAGCAGGGACGGGTCTCCCGTCCGGGAGAGCATCCAAGCCTGCATGTACTGCCCGTTTGCCTTCCGGTAGGAATCCGAGAAACTGTAGCAATTCCCGGCCGGGGTGGAGGTGAAGCGGATGAATTCGGAAGAGGCGAGGAAGTCGTCGGTGAGATGCCCGGTCAAGCCGGGCATGACGGCGGCATCGTCATGGCCGGCTCCGACCGGCCATCTGAACGCGCTCTCCACCGCCGCCTCCAGCATGATCTGGAACGACGTCCCGTAGCCCCAGTAGTTGTAGCCTTCGGGGTAGCCGCCGCCTTCGTAGGCCTTGTAGGCCAATTGGTTGGATTCCAGGGACTTCTCCAGCATCGACCGGCAGTAATCCGGGTCTTCTTCCCACACGGCCAGGGCGCCGTACACCATGCCGGCGTTGCACACGGAGTTCCAGTTGATTTCGCTCCGGTAGAACCACGCATCGGCATCGTTCTCCGCCGGCTTGAGCCCTTTGTCGATAATCGCCCGCGCCACGGTCTTCCGCTCGGCCGGCGTCATTTGGCCGTACAGCCAGTCATAGCCGATGGCAACGGCCATCGTCATCTCGCCCACATCGAGGAAGTGGGACGGATTCCAGTCGTTGAACGCGCTGACGGCCAGCATCTCGTCAATGGCGCGTCGGGCATAGGCTTCGCCGCCGTGGACCCGGTACGTGTACCCCAGCCAGAAAATGCGCTTGAGCGCCTCGCGCGAGGTATGCAGCAGGCGTCGGCCTATCATCTTCCGCGTCACCGGCGGCTGTGTCAGCGTTTCGTCGCTGAAAGCGCGGATCACGCTGTCGGCCTTTGCGAACTCGCTCTCCGGCGGGACAGGGACCTCTTCCCCCGCCCGCATCAGCAGCCGCGGGTGCGGCCCGGGCTCCTGCGCCCGGGCGAAGGCCGCCGTCCCGAGCAGGACGAAAAGCAGGAGGAAGCGTCGAATGGAAATCATTGATTGACAGGTATTTGTGAGAATGTGTGTGCGCAAATCAGAACACTCAGAATCATGTATACTATTGAAGATTAATCACTTCCATTCGACGCCCAGCGGGGGATTTGGAATCAGTGATGAGAGGGAAGCAGCGTCAGCGCCTCGAGGAAGTAGTAGTCGGCATAGGTCAGGGGGACATCGACCTCGGTGCGGCTGGGGATGTTGCCGACGCCGTGCTTGAGGAGGAAGCCGCCGTTGGTGCGGGGGGCGGCCAGGTATTCGGGGGAGGCGAGGGTGCGGAGGATGCGTTCGGCGGTAAGCAGCGCGGGATCATCCGCGGGACAGTCACGCAACTGCCACATTTTCAACAGCCCGCAAGCGATGATGGAACCTGCCGATGCGTCCCGGTAGTCGCTCTGCGAGAAGTCCCAGTAAGGAACGCCGTCTTCGGGCAGGTGCGCGTACAGCCAGTTTTCCAACTTCGCGGCGACACGGTAGAATGCCTGGGCCATCTCCCCGTCCTTCTTTTCGTGCAGCGCCATCATCGCATAGCCGTACAGGGCCCAGGCCTGGCCGCGCGCCCAGGCGGATGCGTCGGCAAAACCCTGGACCGTCTGCTGCCCGAGCACGGCGCCGTCATCGGCATAATCGACCAGATGGAAGGTGGTGCCGTCCTCCCGGAAATGGTTCCTGGCAGTCGTGAGCGCGTGTTTTTCCGCCACGTCGCGGTCGCCGTAAACCATCAGCAGTTCCAGGTTCATCATGTTGTCGATGATGACGGGGATATTCCACGCTCCCCAGTTCCAACTGCGTAGGATGCCGGCTTCCGGGACGAACCGGGCGGCCAGTTTCTCCGCGCCTTTCCGGAGGATTTCCTGGATTTCCGTGCGTGAAAGGGCGTCATCCTCCCGCGGATTGACCTTGTCGACGGAATACCACAGACCGAAACCGGACATCAGTTGGAAGCCGATGTCGTGATCGGTCTCACGGTCCAGGAGGCCGGCGAGGGGAAGGGTGTGCCTGATGGCCAGTTCCCGGAATGCGAGGTCGTCCGTTTCCATGTAGGTAAGCCACAGCACGCCCGGGTAGAACCCGCTGGTCCACCAGCCGATGTCGCTGGTCACGAGGGTGTCCCCCTGGAAGGTGCGGGGGCAGCGCCAGTCGCGAGAGGGCCGGTCGGGGCCGGGCATCTTTGCCGTCAGGAGGCTGTCCATATACACGGTCTGCACCTGCGCGAGCGAGAACACGCGCTCGCGCAACTGGTCCATCGTTTCTTCTTCCGGAACGCGCGCGCCGCACGCAACGGCCGCGAGCGCGGCCAGCAAAAGTAGTCTTCTCATACGCCAAATATACGAAATAATCGGAAAAATCCGCACATTACAGCAGGGGGCAGCCTGTTGAAAACTTTGTTAATTAAATTTTTTTACGTATCTTTGCACCCCCAAAATAGCGGGAAGGAGACTCCCGAAGCATTGGGAACAAACCTAATTTATTTATTTACAAACATTTATGCCTACTATTCAACAGTTGGTCCGCAAAGGACGCGAGCAGCTCGAAGTGAAGAGCAAGTCTCGTGCGTTGGATGCTTGCCCTCAGAAGCGTGGCGTGTGCCTTCGTGTTTACACGACGACCCCGAAAAAGCCGAACTCCGCGATGCGTAAAGTCGCGCGTGTCCGTCTTTCCAACGCGAAAGAGGTCAACGCCTACATCCCGGGCGAAGGCCACAACCTCCAGGAACACAGCATCGTGCTGGTTCGCGGCG
>JAEEGI010008551.1_pt1 | contig 22586 bp, 14 predicted proteins | sample 8958751 | NCBI WGS metagenome assembly JAEEGI01 (sample SAMN16246545, study PRJNA631951) | gut metagenome | biome: gut microbiome; feature: rumen; material: KS-attached | host: Bos | place: Iran: Karaj | collected 2018-10 | reverse complement strand
CCAGTTCGCTTGCGACCACGAAATGTTCTGCCGGCGTGGTGACCGTCAGCGTTTCGTCTATGGAAAGCTCAAAATCCGCGTCAGAACCATGCTCCTCCCGGATATAGCGATAGCAATCCACGGCGTGGTCGATGGCCTTGTGAAAGGTCAGCACGATCCGCTGCAGCTCGGCGGGGGAGAGGCGGCCGACCAGGGGCAGCTCCTTGCCCAGATAGTGCTGTTCATAGCGCTCCCGCAATTCCATTGGCAGCTGCCCGTAAGCGACTACCGTTTCCACATCGGACATTGCCGAGACCTCCGTGTCGATCTGCTCCGAGCAGTCCAGGGTAATCATGCTGCAGCCGCTCTCCAGGGCGTAGGCAATTTCTTCCTTCGTTTTCAAATGGTCCCCATCGGCTCCGTAGCCGCTCTTGTAGCCCTCCTGAAATACCCCAAAGGCAGCGTCGGCAATCACATCAGCGAAGCTTCGCCCAGTGAGCCGCAGTTCCCGCATGGACTGCTGAGCGAAGACAGGGAACACGTCATACCCGGAAATGGCCCGCACATGTCCCGGCGTCGCCAGTCCCAGCCGGTCCCCCAGGCCGAAAGTAAAGGGATGCCCCCGGTGCCTCCGGGGCTTCGTATAGGGAAACACTGCCATGAGCGCCCTTGCGTTTTCCACCGTCAAAGGGCAAAGCAACAGCCCGCCCTTTGCTTCACCGGAAAACTCGCCGTTCCCCAGGACGGCGAGTTTTTTTGTGCCGCCGTCCCGGACGACGGCGCAGACGGTCCCACTCGCCTCATCAACTGACTTGGGATAAACGGTGAGTCCCAGCACTGCCGACTGGTTCATGAATTCGGATTTCCGCTCAGCCATAATTGCCTCCTTAGCGCTGCGGCTACCCTTGACAAAGGGCAGCCGACTGTTTCCTTAATTAGAAAATCTTTCCCGGTCGATCCAGAGTCCCAGGGCAGGATTGGGAATATAAAAGACTTCCTCGCCCGCCACAGTGTTGAAGCCATAGCGGAGCTTTTCCGGGTCATAGAGCTTTGCCATCTCGTCGTAGTCTGCCGCAGCATACCCCACACTTCGGACATCTTCCTGGGAGATGCTCCGCACGGCGTAAGTAATAGAAAAACGCCCATCGGAAGAGCCGTGGATCAGGTGGGCTGCCGCTCCCATATTTGCCCGCAGGTCGCCGTTTTCCGGCGCCTGCAGGGCCTCCAGCGTCGCCAGACGCCCTCGGTAGCCATATTTGCGGATGAGCCGGTCACACTCCGGGTCCTCCCCGAAGCGCTCCACACCTGGAGACAGTACAATCAGCTCCCCGCCGTCCGCCATCATCATCCGCGTGCGGTAAATGGCCTTGTTCCCCAGCCAGGTGCTCTGGAACTCCGCCGGGTCCAAATACACAACGCACTTCTTGACGCCCTGCGGCACAAAGTCGATGTTCTTTTCCTGCGCCAGCTTCACCGCTTCCGTGAGACAGCGGCGATCCTCCCCGATAAACAGCCCGTGGGTACGGATGCTCCCCGCTGGGGCCGTGGCGACCGTCAGCACCCACAGGATCGGCAGGTTCGCCAGGTAATGTTCCATCGCATAGTCGAAAAGCTTTCTCACCGGCGTGTGATCCCGCCCCATCATCCGCTCCATGCCGTAGACCGCGCCGATGATGTGGGATTTGTTGATCATGTCGCTTCCGCCGACCCCCACAAAGATATTCTTTGCGTGGTTGGACATGCCGATGACCTCGTGGGGCACGACCTGCCCGGGGGAGATGATGAGGTCGTAGCCCTCGTTCATGACCCGCCGGTTTACTTCTACGCTGACGCCTTCCCGCCAAAGGCCCTCCGTGATCTCGCTGACATACTCAGCGGGGACCTCCCCCAGCTTCACCACGTCGTGTCGCCAGTCATGAACGAAGAATCGCTCCGCAGGGATATCCCCGAACATGGTTTCCCGCTGGGTGGGGGAGAGGGGAGCGTGGGTTCCCAAGGCGGGGAGGATATCCACCTCCGCGCCTCGCTGCGTGAGCGAATGATAATAGTAATTCGTAATAGCTCCCGCCCCGGAATGGAAGCGGGTGAAGTCAGGCGGAAGGATCAGGACCCGCTTCGGCTCCTTCCCATCCAACGAACGGAGCAAGCATTCACGAATCTCTTCTTCGCTGAGGCCTTCCTTAGACTCCGCGACCCGATACAGTTCCATCCTACACCCCCGAATAGGCCCGAAAGCCCCCGTCCACGGGCAGCACCACCCCGGTGATGAAGCCGGAGCAATGCTCGTCGCAGAGGAAGAGCAGGGATCCGATCAGCTCCTCCGGTTTCCCGAAGCGGCCCATGGGGGTGGCGGCAAGGATCTTCCCCGTGCGAGGGGTGGGGCTGCCGTCCTCGTTCCACAGAAGCTTCTCGTTTTGTGCTGTGGAGAAAAAGCCAGGGGCGATGGCGTTGACCCGGATGCCGCTCCCGGCGAAATGGACCGCCAGCCACTCTGTGAAATTGGAGACCCCGGCCTTGGCCGCGCTGTAGGCGGGGATCTTCGTCAGGGGGGTAAAGGCGTTCATGGAGCTGATGTTGATGATGCAGCCATGACCGGCGCGGGCCATGTCTGCGGCGAAGACCTGAGTGGGGAGGACCGTCCCCAGCAGATTCAGGGAAAACACCTCCCCGAAAGCGGTCTCCGTCAGGTCAAAGAAGCTCTTTTTTGCCGGATCGTCCATGGTCTCTGCCGAGAAAAACTCGTCGTCGGCGGTGGCGTTAGGCCGGTTACCCCCGGCCCCATTCACCAAAATGTCGCAGGGCCCCCAGGCGCGCTTCAATAGCGCGTCCGCGGCCTGTAAGCTCGCTTTATCGGTCACGTCGGCGGCGAGTCCCATGGCCTTTCCGCCCGCTGCCCGAAGCTCCGCTGCCAAGGCATCGACTTTGGAAGCTGTGCGCCCCAGCACTGCCACCCGCGCTCCGCAGGCGGCCAGGGCGCGGCAAAATGCGGAGCAAAGCACCCCAGCTCCGCCGGTCACCACTGCGACCTTATCTGTGAGATCCGGTTTGAATGGAAGCTCCATCTCCGTTTCCTCCTTCGCTTCAAGCGTTGTAAGTCCCCGCAGCGGTTCCGCCGCCGTGGCCGGTCCAGTCCGTATGGAAGTGTTTGCCTCGGGGCGCGTCAATGCGCTCATAGGTGTGCGCACCGAAGTAGTCCCGCTGGGCTTGGAGCAGATTCGCAGGCAGCCGGGCGGTGGTATAGCCGTCGAACCAGCTGAGGGCGGCGGTGAAGGCCGGAGCGGGGATGCCCGCCGTCAGCGCCCAGGCTGCCACCTTCCGCCAGGCTGGGAGCAGCTGCCGAATTATGGCGCTGAAATACTCATCTGTCAGCAGGTCGTCCAGCTCCGGGTTTTTGTCAAAGGCCTCCTTGATCTTACCGAGAAAGGCGCTGCGAATGATGCAGCCGCCCCGCCACATGAGGGCGATGCCTCCATAGTTGAGATTCCAGCCGTAGGTCTGCGCTGCGCTGCCCATGAGCTGAAAGCCCTGGGCATAAGATACGATCTTGCTGGCATAGAGGGCTTTGCGGATACACTCCACAAAAGCAGCCCTGTCCCCCTCAAAGGCAGGCAGCTGCCGGGGGAAAATCTCCGATGCCCGCAGCCGTTCCTCCTTCCGGGCGGAGAGGCAGCGGGCAAAGACCGCTTCGCTGATCAGGGTGAGGGGCACGCCTTCCTCCAGCGCGGCGATGGCCGTCCACTTCCCGGTGCCCTTCTGTCCGGCGGTGTCCAGGATATGCTCCACCGTTATTTCACCTTTCTCGTCCCGGTAGCCCAGAATGTCTGCCGTGATGCCGATGAGATAGCTGTTCAGTTCGGTCTCATTCCAGCGGGCGAATGTGTCCCGCATCTCCTCGCAGTTCATGCCCAATCCGTCCCGCATCAGTTGATATGCCTCGCATATTAGCTGCATATCCCCATATTCGATGCCGTTGTGGACCATTTTGACGAAGTGGCCCGCACCGTTTTCTCCAACCCATTCGCAGCAGGGGGAGCCGTCCTCGGCTTTGGCGCAGATACTCTGGAAGATGGGCTTCACCAGCGCCCAAGCTTCGGGGGAGCCGCCGGGCATCATGGAGGGGCCGTTCAGTGCTCCCTCCTCGCCGCCGCTGACGCCGCAGCCCACATAGAGAAACCCCTGGCTTTCAGCCAGCGCGGCGCGGCGCATGGTGTCGGGGAAGTGGCTGTTGCCCCCGTCGATGATGACGTCCCCAGGCTCCAGTAGTTCCAGTAGCTGCCCGATCAGGTCGTCCACCGGCTGCCCGGCTTTCACCATGAGAAAGACCTTCCGGGGCGTTTTCAGGGAAGCGCACAAATCCTGCAGGCTGTGACAACCCAGAATACCTGCGTCTTTGCCCCGCCCGGCGACGAAACGATCCACTTTTTCCACTGTGCGGTTATAAACGGCCACAGTGAAGCCGTGGGAGGCCATGTTCAGCGCCAGGTTTTCACCCATGACTGCAAGGCCGATCAGGCCGATATCCGCTCTGGACATACCGCCGCCTCCTATCTCTGCACCCGGGCGTTCCCGGCATACACGTCCCATACCTGCTTCTCGTCCGCAGGCTCTGCATAGTCATTGAGGCTGGAAGCCGCCAGCACCCCGCAGGCCCAGCCGAAGGCCAGGCATTTTTTCGTCTCCCAGCCGTGCAGGACTCCGTAGAGCAGCCCGCCGCTGAAGCCGTCGCCCCCGCCGATGCGGTCCAGGATTGGAATGGAGCGGGGCTCCTCCACATGCCATCGCCCTTCCTGCCAGGCTATCGCGCCCCAGAGATGCTCGTTGGCGGAAATGACCTGCCGCAGCGTGGTGGCGCAGAACTGCACGCCGGGGTATTCCTTCACCACCTGGGCGATCATGGTTTGGAAGGAGCCGATCTTGCTCTGCAGGTCTTTTCCTCCTGCTTCCGGCCCGGAGAAGCCCAGGCAAAGCTGGAAATCCTCTTCGTTGCCAATTAGGATATCCGCCTGAGAGGCAAACTCCCGGAAAGCGGTGCGAAGCTCTTCCTCCCGCCCCTTCCAGAAGGCTGCCCGGTAGTTAAGGTCGAAACTCACCACCGTTCCGTGGGCTTTGGCAGCCCGGACCACCTCCAGGCAGCATGCTGTAGTCTCCGGGCTCATGGCGGCAATCAGGCCGCTCAGGTGCAGGATAGCCACGCCCTTCTGCCCGAAAATGCGCTCCAGATCGAAGTCCGCCGCGCATAGGGTCCGCCCCACTTCACCCGCCCGGTCGTTCCAAACCCTCGGGCCCCGCAGGCCGAAGCCGGAATCTGCAATATTGAATTGGTGCCGGTAACCCCATGGACCGCCCTGGGGGACCTCCGGGCCTTCATAGGAAATGCCCCGCGCGCGCAGTTGGGACTGGATGAAGGCGGCGATAGGGCTGCCCTCCACAAAGCGGGTCAGAGCCAGGCAGGGCTTCCCCAAGCTGGAGGAAACATTCAACACGTTCGTTTCCGCGCTGGTGGCCTGAAGATAAAAGCGGTTAGAGTTGTGGACCGCCATCCGATCCTCCGGGGTGATGCGCACGCCCATGCTGGTCACGCATGCCAAGGCGTAACGGTAATTATGTCTGAGTTGGAAGCCCATGAAAACACTCCCTTTTGATCGAATTAAAAAAGAATATGCATGGCGTTGCTCCTATGCTAAATATATAGTTTCAGCGTTGGAAAAGCAAGGATGGAATACGTCTTCAAGGTGAGAACAGGCTTGGAATCCAGCTCATACTTTATGGCAATTCCGGCCAGGCGCATAGAAATGTGGAACCTAATTCCTGCGCAGGCTATTTCGGGCATCGCCCGAATCGCCGGAGAGACAGAAGGCAGCTAGACATGGGCAGGCAGGATTTGCGCCGTGTGCCATGCGGGTTTGCCGAAAGCAGGAGGAAAGATAGATATGAAAGCTACCAGCATCGTCCGGTGCATTGAGGTACGAGATATAATAGGACAAACTCGTTCAAACCGTTGCTATGCCTTGGTTTTTTCCGCTAGGATCTCTGCGAGTTTCCCGTTTAAAGTCAGTCGACCATCTGCGTACATGTTCACGCGAAGGCTACTGATATGACTTTCGGGAGGAACTGCAATAAATGTAAACTGCTCCAATGATAAAAACTTACTTGTTGCCATTTTTCTGGCCTCCTTATATTGATTTGCACATCGTGCAAGGCCAGTATTATCCCTTCAGAGCCAAAATCACACTATTATGTATGTTTACGGGTAACGAGATCACACTTTTATTGGAAACGAGCGTTGTTCCCCCAAAAAGAAAAGCGTTGGCTGCATATTTGAGCCCTCCCCTCATCCTGCCGTTTTGCAGGATTGCGGGAGCGCTTATTGGTTTTTGCGTAACCGGCGAGTCCTCGCAGTCGTGGCTCCTTCTCCGGATTATTCAGCAGGTCAGATTCTCACATGTTGGCATTCGGATGCTTTGCCAAATCATGCCGCACGCATAGAAAAGCGGAAACTGCGGAACCTAATTCCTGCGCAGGCTATTTCGGGTATCGCCCGAATCGCCGGAGAGACAGAAGGCAGCCCCGGCCATGGGCAGGCAGGTTTTGCGCTGCGTGCCGCGCGGGTTTGCCGAAAGCAGGAGGTAAGAGAGATATGAAAGCAACCGGCATCGTCCGGCGCATTGACGAATGAGATATAATAGGACAAACTCTTAAAGCCGTTGAGAACACTGGAGTACCGCTGCTTTTGTCCATGATCGGGAAATAAGTGTTTGGCCTTTACATATGGCCTCGGCTAAAACAGAGTAACAGGAGGGAGATGATAGCTACAAAACACGAGAGAAGGCAGCCACCGTCAGCGCAACTGCGGTATCTGCCTTCTCTTTTTCATATTTGTCCGAACGACTCAGTCAGGCGTTGTTTTTTTCGCTCCCGGCAAAGATGAGAAAATCCTATCAGAACACTTATGTACATAATCACATCCCGGTCCATAAATAGTAACCGTATCATCAAATCTATCCCCAACGATTTTGGAAGCATAGGTACCATTAGGAGATCCATAAACCAACCCTTTATCATATTTGAGAATAAGATTCATGGCTATAGTGTAACTATAGATATCTGCTTCACTACTATACAACCCGTCTTTCGAGTTTGGATAGTCTTTAAATCGTATTTCGTTGTATTTGGGATTCATACCGTGTACAAGTGCTTTTTCACAATCTAGATCAACCTCTCTCTTCCCATAAGAAAAGGAGTTTGTAAAAGCTTTTATGAAATCGGCTTCCGATGCATCGCCCGTAATGACTGAAACTGTATCCGCTTGGCTGAAGAACGGGAGAATTACCAGTTCATCACTGTTCGAGAAGCCTGCAGAAATCACTTCTTCATGAATGAGCATTTTCTGTAACGCATGATGGGCTTTGAATCTTGTTGTCAGTGGTTCATCAACACATCGCCCCACATATAAAACATCGTATGTCAAAAATGAAGCGATGTCACCACAACATGAAAAAGAGCCTATTCCCAGGGATGACATGAACAAAAGCTCTTCGAAGCTGAATTTGTTCAACTCGTTGATTGCACTTTTTGCGTCAACATCTTCCGGCAGGATATATAACCCTTTTAGGATTTTTGCGGACGAAGGTTGAGCAACTTCCAAAGCAAGCATTCTCCCCGTACCAATCATCCTCAAATTCTCCTGAACTAAGTGCGCATTTAATGTCTCCGATTCACTTTTCTTCTGCAATAAAGATTGATCTCCATCAGATGCGTCAAAGAACTTCTGAAGTTCACTATCAGTATTCACTATACGCATGATTGTAACTGGACGTTTTGCAATGATGTAGATAGACGCGTTATCATACGCTTCTCGAAATTCGGGTATGTCCTTGTATCCATCGAACTTTTTGATGGATACTGGTGCCATCGAAAGAATTAGCTTTGAATCGACTATATTCATAGAATAAAGATACCTCCTCAATAGGCATGTTTTGTAACTCCGCGGATAGATTTGTGCAAATCAAAACAACTTCAAATCCTTCTCATCAGTATCGACTCCTTCCACCCAACAGGACAGAACGTTTATGCAAGAACACCACAAGGAAAATATTTCACAACTACTAGATATACTGGAAGCGCTTTCCCTTTATTGTTGTCCTAGCCAATAAGGCTCATCTGCCTTCATGCGACATTCTCATCTGGTCCCGTCTCACCAATAAGTAATTAGCCAACTGGATAATCTCATATCGAAAACCGGCTTTCTCTGCTCTGTGAAGGATTACCACTATTACTATATTTCGCGAGAAGTGGAAAGAGGGACAGGGTTTGAATACTTTTGTGTTTTTGATACAGAAGAATCAACTCATTTATCCGAAAACCATAGGCGACAGAATTAGCAATTGCGCTCGTTACCATGTATGGTGCCGAGCTTTTGTTTTAGTGAAGAGAATAAATGAGGTGATGTGATTGAAAGAGCATAGAGTGTGTATTCCCAGCCCATTTGATGATTCTGCCATTACCCGACTGGCGCGAATGGGCCTTTGTATGCCAGATGGAACTCCCAACGAGGGTGCTCTGGAAACACTGGCACAAGTGTACGCTGCACTTTTCTTTGAAAGCCTCTGCGATATGAGTATTGACCTGGTAAGTGCAATCCAGCTGTGCAAGAAACTTGCCGGTCTGCAGCAATCAGATGATATCAGGCACACGCTGATATCTATTTGTCTACAATATGATGCAATGCTTTGTTCACTTCCGGACCCTGTGTGGTGGATTACCGGGAATGAAGATATGGTCAAGGTATATATCCGCGCATTCCTTCATCATCTAGAAACACTCATCAGCACGTTCCCAAAGGAAATGGAAAACTGTTAAACAACTCGTACGAAAGAGGTGGAGATAGATTGAGTAAAATAATAAACCAACGGGAGGTAGAACTAATACGAGCTGTCAAAACATATCATCCGCCAGGTCAAGCGGCACCACTGGAGATGTTTATTTCTTCTTTAGAAGCAAAATTGCAGAGAAAGCTCAAAGTACAATTTCGCCTACTGGCGCAAAAAGAAATCAGCGACCTGAAAGAACCGCATTACAAACACTTTGTCCTGGAAAAATACAACCAGTTCTATGAACTGCGGGAAAAAAACAAGATCCTCGTACGCATCATTTTCGTGATCTGCGACGAGGATATTATTTTGCTCACTCCCTTTATAAAGCGCCAGCCCAGAGACACGATGAGGGCACTGGAGGCTTCTCTCAGAATGCTTGCGGAGATTCGGGAACACCCGGACTACGCAGTAAATATGGATCTTGTTGAGGAGGAAACAGTATGAAAGTTGTCTGTATCATTGGGACCTTTGCCGTCATGGCCGCACTTGCTGCGGTGCTTGGCGCACATCATTTTCAGAAACGGAGGGTAAGAACAAGATGAAAAGGATAAGAGTCGCGGCCATTTCCCTGCTTCTTTCCGCGATGCTCGCAATCAACGCAGCGGCCATGGAGGTGCCTACCGGCAGCATCATCCAAAACCTGAACGGCGTACAACAGTGCATCAAAACCTTTACGGTTTTGCCGGGAACCGATCCCGAAACGCTGATCGAGGCTCCCTTTGACGTGGAAGGCTACACCTATACTTTCAGTGGTATGACCAAGCAGGAAAACCTGTTCACCGATGAAAAAGAATGGACGGAAACCGTCACGGTCACTACGGACAAAAAAGACCTGGAAAAGGTGCTGGAAGCCCTGTCCCCGACGCTGCAATATGATGATGGCAAATACACAGGCACCTTGAATCTGGACCACACGACGATCCAGACGGAAGCGGCGGGATATGAGACCCGCAGCTACACCGTCAGCGCCACGAAGGAGCTGGACAATCTCGACAGCAACGACATGGCTTATGTCCCCGGCACCACGGTCAAGGATGGGGTGACGATCTCTTTGAGTTCTGTGGACTGGCAGGTACAGAGCACCGTTCTGGTCGGAGATTTCCTGGTCCCGGCGACCTATAAGGCTGTGGCATACTATTCCGGGAAAGCATATTATTCCGCCGCTACCGGATATATCAGCACGGCGGAGTATAAGGGCACGGTGTTCTGTAGTGAGGTAAAGGACATTACCTACACCGTTACCTATGTGGGCACACCGATTTCTGAAGCCAATGAAGCCCTCTCGGAAAGCGCTGAAAAAGAGGATCCCGAAATGACCCGAACCACCATGGCTGATACTCAAATCTCTGCAAAATCGGTGTCGTCCAGAAACAGCCCTCTGCTGTACGTGGTGGGCGGCGTCGCGCTTTTGGCGCTGCTGAGCGGTGGGACGGCTCTCGCCCTTCATGTGGCAAAAAAGCGGGAAGAGCATAACGACTATAATGAGGAGGGAACCGATGAATACGATGATGCGTAAGGCGTCCTGGAAGCTGGCCGCCATTATCATGACTGTGTGCCTGGGCGTCCTTATCGCCTCTTTTGCCAGCGCGGCAGATTACAGCTTTGAAAGCAGCGGCAGTTCGGATTACTATCCCCCTACTGATTATGAGGAAATCTACGGGTCGTGCTATCAGTACGGGAGCATGAATGCCGTCGATATGGATACCGTCGAGCTTCCCTATGGCTATTCGGACGGCACCTCTACCGGCGCTGCGGAACGGATTACCGTCGCGGGAACACTCGGTTCGTCGGGCATATATGGCGCGCAACTGGACGCCCCTTTTTCCGTATCCCTTTCGGGCTCCGGCCTTACCTCGGTAACAGCCGAATCAGTCATGCCGTACACGTACCAGCCGAACGCATTCACGCCGGTCAATGGCATGACGCTTGAGGATGGCAGTATCGGAACGGTACAGATCCCCGTGCTGGGCATTGAGGTCAAAGTGTGGGAAGGAGAAACCACGGACAGCATGGCAAAGGGCCTTGGCCATTATAGCTCCTCTTCCGGCTGGGATGGTAACGTCTGTGTCTGTGGGCATAACCGCGGCGCGAAATGCGCTATCGGTGTGATCAAGGATCTTGAGATCGGAGATACCATCACCTATACGACGGTCTACGGTACGCGCACCTATGCGGTGAGCTACGTGGGGATCATCTCTTATACCGACTGGAGTCATCTGCAGCCGACTGCGGATAACCGAATCACCCTGACGACCTGCCTGGCGAATCAGCCGGAATCACGAGTCTGTGTTCAAGCAGTTGAGTTAAGGTAAATACACACCAGCTGATTGTGTTAACAGAATTGCTCCGAGCGTAAAAGACGTTTAAAATAAACCTTTGACAAACGGCAGATTCTGTATTATGCTCACGGCACCATTTTAAGAAAGGGTGTATGTGAAATAGGAAGAATACTGGATTTCCCGAAGGTGTCAAAGGAAGACGAGGTCAAAATCCGCATGGATCTGACGATTGATCTTCCCAAGGAAGTGGCCGATGAAGCGGAGCGGCTGGGTATTTGTGACTTTGACCAGTGCAGCTTCGATCCGGAGAGGCGTTGCCTTTCCATAAATTACTCGACCACGTTTTATCGAAAGGGGGCTTGATCGAATGAAACGTGCAGGCGTCTTTATCATAGGGGTGCTGTGCGGAGCGATGCTGTTCGGCGGCGCGACCGTATGCGCATCCGGTATCCTGGCAGAGCCGGGAGTTCAACGCATATTTGTCGATGGGAAAGAAGTCCAAATGGAGGCCTATCTAATCGAAGGGCATAATTATCTGAAGCTCAGGGATGTTGGCGAGACTGTCGATTTCAACGTCTGGTGGGATGAACAGACCCGCACCGTGCAGATCGACAGCAACCAGTCCTACACCGGCGTTGCACCGGAAGCACTCGCCTCAGAAAAAGCAGGAGAAGCATACACAGAGGACTTCAATGATGCTGTACTGACCGGAGCTTTTACCAGAGAGGCATTCGGGGCACTGAGAAGCGCCATCGTGACCGGCGTGGGCTCCGAGCCAGTTTACATGTCTGAAGAGACCCAACAAGCCATGCTGGAAGCGGAAGCGGCGGTCGGGAGCTGGCCGGTCTTCGATTTGGAATCACACGGAAAGCGCATGTTTAGCTTCGAAGCCAGGTATCCCGAACCCTATGAGGAAGCCGCTGCGTACTGCCAGCCGTTTGTCGACAGTCTGCATGATCTGACAGAACAGGAGAGAGTACGTCAGCTTGCCTTTTACGTCTGCGACCGGCTGGTATACTCCGCCAACGCCACATCTTCTCCCCGTACAGCGCTTACCGATGATGCTGAACACACAGGGAATTGCATGAGCTACGCGCATTGCTTCAAATTCCTGTGCGATATGGCCAGTATCCCCTGTGTCTTCGTTCACAGTGAGAACCATCAGTGGAATCTGGTCTACGTCGAAGGCCGCTGGTGGAGCGTCGACGTCACCGGGGTGGATGTATCCGACCTGAGCTGGCGTTCCAGCCTGACTGTACTCAAAGAAGAAAGCGAGCTGCAGAGCAGCATCTATGTGCAGACGCAGCCTGAACTCACAGCGGTTGCCAAGGAACTCATGGTTCCCGGTTCAACCAAGCATTAACAACACAAATCCGAAAAAGCATCGCTCATACGGGCGGTGCTTTTTCCATGTCATGAAGGAGGAAAACATGACTCATTTCAACAAACCCTGGATGCGGGTCTTTGCCCTCATTCTCGCTGTGCTGACTGTCTTCGGCATCATGCCGATCATGAATGCCAGCGCAGAAACTATCGGTGACGGTAGTACCACCTGCGAGGTCGTCCCCATCAACCAGCGGCAATTCCTGCTGACGACTACCGCCGGCAAAAGACTTGGCGCGTTTGCCTATCGCTACACAACGAATGATGGCTTGAGCGGAAGTGCTTACTGTATTGATCATGTACTCAACATGACCCAGCACACGTTGGAGATCCGCGGCGAGTACAACAGCAGCCCCGAGACAGCCGGTGCGTTTGCTAATGGCTATCCACAGCATTCCCTGGAGACTTTCCTCGGTCGTTTTCCCGGCGAGACCATGCTGAACGGTCTGACGGAGCAAGAATACATGTACGCGACGCAGATCGCCGTGTGGGCGACACTGGGTCAGCTTGGCATCGAAGGCAGTTCCTTCACCGCCGGCAGCGAGTTCGTCGCGCAGCCAGTTGGTGATGTCCAACAGATCCGTGTTTTCCGCGCTGTACAGCTGATCCTTCATTCTGCCGAGCAGTGGGACCGGATCTACCATACCGGCATGTACATCAGACTCAAAGAGAACGAACTGGGTGGCAACATCTCTATTCCTGGCGATATGACCCTGGAATACGCGGCCGATTCCCAGCAGTTCGGAATCAAACGCGAAGTAATCGGCGGCAGAACGTACTATACCCGCGAGTATATCTTCGCGTCTGCTACTTCGACCTACTATGACGATTACAATATCGAAGTATGGGCCGACGGCGCGCCTTCCGGGTATATGTTCGTCGATGAAAACAACCAGGAACTCGCCCGCGGCAGTCTCCGGGACGTTTCCACCTGGCGTGTCCCCACAGCTATCCACACTACGGACATCAACGACAACGGCTTCGAGTACTGGGGCAAAGCTAAATTGTGTATTCCTGCGGATACCGTGCCCAATTCCGGCGAGATCACGATCAACTGCGGCTCCCATGTTATGCAGTATCAGATCTACCTGGCCTACAACTCTGTGACCACCGAGCAGAGTTATATCATCGCCGATCCAAGCAAGGGTACCCTCACCGCCGACGCTGTCATCAAGTGGGGCAGCAATCAGACGGAGACCGGCGACCTGCGCGTCACCAAAATAGGCGGCGGTGGTCAGCCCCTCGAAGGCGCGAAGTTCACCCTGAGCGGCTCCGACGGCAGCAGCGTATCCGGCACGACCGACGCGAGCGGCAATATCTACTGGACCGATCTCAGGCCTGACGTCCTGTACACGCTGACCGAGACGGAGGCACCTGCCGGCTATGCGATCGCTGAAGCAGTGAACGTGACCATCCAGGCAGCCAGGGACAATTACGTCACCGTAAAAGACTCGACCCAGAAGACGCTGACCGTCCGCAAAATCGACGCCCAGAACAGCAACTCCCTCCAGGGCGCGACCATCGCATTCAAGCAGATCGACGGCAGTTATTACACTACGGGAGTCACCGACCACGCCGGCATTATTCAGTTCGACGCCGATCAGCTGCCTCTGGGCAGTTATGAAGTCTATGAGATCACCGCGCCTGAAGGCTATGAGCTGGACCAGACCCGCCAAACCGTGGATTGGAATGGTCGCAGCGATGTGACCCTGACCTTCAAAAACGTGCGCAAGCCCAAGCTGGTCCTCTACAAGTGCGATACCGACAATCTCCGTTGCCTGTCCGGTGCGACTTTTGAAGTTTACCGTGACGGCCAGCTGGTTACCACCGTGACGACCAATGACAATGGCGTCGCGACTGTGCCTGACGTGACCGAGGGCTATTATACGGTCATTGAGACCGTAGCTCCCGCCGGCTACGTCCTGGATCTCTCGGAGCACGGCATTTATGTGAATCCCTACGATCCCGGTACTTCTGCGGATCCTCAGATCACGATCACCAACAGTTCCAAGCCGCATCTGAGAATTAAGAAGCTCGACGCGGAGACACAGCAGCCCCTGAGCGATACCACCTTCGAGATTTACCGGGATGCCGCCCTGGTCGGCAGTTATACCACGGACTTCAACGGGGAGATCCTTCTCAGTGACTTGCAGCCCGGCACCTATGTCGTAAAGGAAATCGCCGTCAAGGATGGTTATGTCCTGGACGATACTCCGCAGCAGATCGAGATCAAAGCCGGCAAAGAGGACTATTCCCTGACCTTTGTGAACTCCCGGAAGCCCGGCCTGAAGATCGTGAAATACGACGAGCAGACCATGAAACCTCTTTCGGACACCACGTTCGAAGTCTACAGGGACACTGAATTGATCGGCACTTACACGACCGACGCCAACGGTGAGATCTGGATCTATGACCTGCAGCCCGGAACGTATCTGGTCAAGGAGACCGCGGTCAAACCCGGCTACGTGGTCAATTCCACTCCTCAGGAGATCGAGATCGAGGCCGGTAATGAAAGCTATACTCTGGTCTTCCTGAACCTCGTCAAGCCGGGGATCCATGTGGTCAAGATCGACGCTGAGACAAAGGAGCCACTGCCCAATGCGCGGTTCCGGGTCAGCCTCGTGGGCGGCACCTACAGCAAGGAGTTCACGACCGACGCCTCCGGTGAGATCGACCTGACGGACCTGGAGCCTGGCAGTTATATCTGCGAAGAGCTTACTGCGCCTGAGCACTATCTCATCGACGACGCGCAGCGCACGATACAGATCAATGCAGGTGAGAGCGCCAGGTTCGTCTTTACCGACAGCAAAAAACCCAGCCTGACCGTCATCAAGTATGACCCAAATCTGGACAAACGGCTTCCCGGCGCTACGTTCCGCGTGGCCAAGATCGAAGACGGTTCCCACTATCTGGACCGTATCACGGATGTGAAAGGTTCTTTTGTCATTGACGACCTGGAGCCCGGCGTCTACTCCGTCATGGAGATGGATGCGCCTACCGGCTATGTACTGGTCAAGACGGAGTATCACGTGGAGCTCTTCCCGGGGAAGGACTCCCAGCTGATTGTCAACAACGAGAAGAAGCCTGACCTGAAGATCATCAAAAAGGACGCCGTGACCGGAGAGCCTATCCCCGGTGCGACCTTCACTATCCGGAAAATGGACAGTGCTACACTGACTACGGAGACCACGGACTCCAATGGTGAGATCTTCCTGAGTGAAATGGATCCCGGCGTTTACGAGATCACCGAGCAGTCTGTGCCCGATAATTACCTCCTGGATCCCATTCCTCAGAAGATCACCCTGGAGCCCAACAAGCTGGGCGTCGTACAGTTCCAGGACTATAAGAAACCCACGCTGACGATCAAGAAAACCGACAGCGCCAGCGGCAAACCTGTGGAAGGAGCGAGATTCCACGTGATCTACGCCTCCAACCACACGTTCACCGGCGAAGTCAACGACCTGGGCGACTATATTTCCGACGCTGACGGCATTATCTATCTGGACAAACTCAGGGATGGATGGTATCGGATCGAAGAGACCGCAGCCCCTGACGGCTACCGTATTGAGGGCACCGGCGTGTACGAGTGCTATATCGCTGCCGGCACCGACAAGGTGATCACCATCGAGAACGTACCTCTGTCCACCATCCTCATTCAGAAGATGGACAGTGAGACGGGCAAACCTCTCCCCGGCGCTTGGTTCCGGCTGAAGTACCTCAATGAAATGACCGCCATGGACGGCAGCACTCTGGGAGAGTACGTCACGGATGAAAACGGACAAATCGAGATCAATGATCTCGACGAGGGCACCTACATCATTGATGAGATATCCGCCCCTTCCGGCTACGTCATGAGCGAGGCCAACTCTCGGACCGTCTATCTCTCCGGTGAGAATCAGGACTTTATCACCATCACCTACGGGAACCAGAAGATGGGATCTCTTTTGATCATCAAGAAAGACACCATCACCGGCGAGCCGCTGTCCGGCGTGGAGTTCTTAGTAACTGACTCTGACGGCGCGGTGGTCGGAAACAGCAACGGCTTTTTTACCACGGATTACGCCGGCACCATACTGATCCCCAACCTGGAACCCGGCAAGACCATCGTCGCAAAAGAAACCCGGACTGTCTCCGGGTACATTTTGGACGACACGCCCCAGACCATCAAGATCAAGGCCAACGAGACCATGACCCTTGAGTTCCGTGACGCTCCCAAGGGCACCCTGATCGTGCAGAAGATCGATTCTGCTACAGATGAACCTCTGACCGGCGCGGAGTTCAAGATCACCGCGGCCAGCGGCGAGCTGACGGCGGACAACGAGGGACTCACCAGTTCTAACGGCATCTACCGTGTGGATTCTAATGGCCAAGTGGTCCTTGAGAAGCTCAATCCCGGCACGTATGTCGTGACCGAGACGAAAGCGCCTGACGGTTACGTCCTCATCGCGGAGCCTCAGACTGTCGTGGTGAACCCCGGAGATACCCAGACCCTGTTCTTCAAGAATCCGCCCAAGGGCTCTCTCACGATCAACAAGATCGACGCCCTGACCGGCGCGCCACTGGAGGGCTGCGTGTTCAAGATCTTTTACGCCGACGGGCGGGTGGTCGATGACGGCAAGCTCTCTTCCAACGGTCTCTATACCACCGACAGGAACGGCCAGATCGTGATTGCGAATATCACCGGCACTCTGGTCGTGACTGAAGAGCAGACCATTCCCGGTTATGTGATTGACCCCGCGACCCGATCCCAGACCGTTGTTGTCAATCCGGACGACGCGCAGGTCCTCACGTTTTACAACAATCCGAAAGGCGCGCTGATCGTCGAAAAGTACGATAAGGTTACGGGCATGCCTCTGGAAGGCGCGGAGTTCAAGATTACTACGTCTTCCGGTGAACTGCTGGCAGACAACGAAGGCCTGACCAGCACCAACGGTCTTTACGCCACCGATGAGAACGGCCAGATCGTTCTCTCCAAACTCAGTCCCGCGACGTATATCGTTACGGAAAACGCAGCTCCCGAAGGCTATGTGCTCGATCCCATGCCCCAGACGGTCGTGGTCAATACTGGGGATACGCAGACTGTGAGATTCTACGACGAACCTTTGGCGACCCTGACCATCATCAAGCGGGACATCGACACCGGCGAACTGTTGGCCGGTGCTGCTTTTACGGTCAAGGACGCTGCGGGCAGCCCGCTCGGCAGCGAAGGCCAGTATGTGACCGGGGAAGACGGCACAGTGACCCTGACCGGGCTCACGCCTAATACTGCCGTGGTCGTGTCCGAAGACACTCCGCCCGCCGGTTACTGGAACGGCTCCGACCTGCAGACGACCATGCTGCGGAGCGGCGAGCTTAACACGGTGACTTTTGAGAACCGCAAGCTCGGAACTTTGGTCATCCGCAAGTTCATCGAAGGGACAAACAACCAGCCGCTGAAGGGCGTCGCGTTCAGAGTCACGGCCAGCGATGGCACTGATCTCGGTCCTGATGGCGGAGTCTACTATACCAATGCTGCTGGCGAGATTGTCCTTGACGACCTGCAGCCGGACATTACCGTGACGGTTCGTGAGATCAAAACGGTAAGCGGCTATCTCTTGGATGGCACGCCGCAGAACATTCGCATCATAGGCGGCAAAACTCAGTCCTTAACTTTCTGGAACGCGCCTGAACAGGTGCTCACCATTCAGAAATACGAGGCGGGCACGACAGATCCCATTGAGGGTGTCATTTTCCTGGTGACCGACAGCACCGGCATGGTGTTAGGTACAAACAACGGCGCATTCACCACTGACCGGAATGGCCGCATCGTCATTACCGGCCTTGAGCCTGGTGTGACTGTTACCGCAAAAGAGATTAAAGCCGCACCCGGTTATGTGCTGGACAGCACTCCCCAGAGCATCCGGATCAATCCCGGAGAGGCCCAGTCGATGACCTTCTTCAATGAACCCAAAGGCAGCCTGGTTATCCGAAAAGTGGACAGTGTCACCGGCGAAGCGCTGGCCAACGCAGAGTTTATTATCACGCGCATCGACGGCAGCTATGTCGACGACCACGAAGGCCAGACTTCCACCCAAGGCATCTATTACACCGACCGCCATGGCGAGATTCGTCTGACGAACCTGGATCCGGATACTTATGTGATCCGCGAAACCCGGGCTCCCGAAGGCTACGTGCTTGCCGGCGAAGAGCGGAGTGTCCAGCTCAATGCAAGCGACACCCAGACCGTCGTGTTTGAAAATGTGCCTCTGCAGACCGTTGTGATCCAGAAATATATCCAGGGGACCACGAAGCCTCTGGCCGGCGTTGTCTTTTTGGTGACTGACGGATCCGGCAATCCTATCGGATCTGCCGACGGTAAACACATGACCGATGAGAATGGCCGGATCGTACTGAACGGCCTCACCCCGGGCACTACGCTTCTTGTGCGTGAGGTCAGGACGGTTGACGGCTACGCCCTCAACGGCACTCCTCAGGTCATCGTGGTCGGGGTGGACGGCGGCAGCAGCACTGCGGCTGCGTCTGTCCCAGTCCTGAAGAGCCTCTATACTGCGAACAGCGCGAAAGCTCTGGATGCCGGCTCTGTTACTACCGGCACTGGCAATTCCCTGGTGTTTTTTGATGAGCCTCTTTCCACCTTGATCGTACACAAGTACGTGACAGGGACCAAGAATGAGCCTCTCAGCGGCGTTGCGTTCAAGTTCACCGACGGCAACGGCGGCGCGATCGGACCTTCCGACGGCGTGTATTACACCGACGCCCAAGGCGAGATCATCATCACCGATCTGGAACAGGGCACCGTCGTCACGGTCCGCGAAGTCGCGACCATCGGCGGATATATCCTCGACGGGACTCCCAAACAGGTCGAGATCAAATCGTCCGACGTCCACGAGCTCGTGTTCTGGAATGCACGTCAGCAATCCTTGACCGTTCAGAAATATGAAGCCGGTACCACTGATCCCATCGAAGGCGCTGTCTTCCTTATCACCGACAGTTCCGGAGCTGTTCTGGGAACCAACAATGGCGAGTTCACTACCGACAGAAACGGCAGAATCACCATCGACGGCCTTGAGCCCGGTACGACCGTGACTGCCAAAGAAATCCGAGCTGCCGAAGGTTACGTCCTCGACAGCACGCCGCAGAGCATCAAGATTGTCAGCGGCGAGGCCCAGTCCTTGACCTTCTACAACGAGCGCAAAGGCGCTCTGATCGTGCGTAAGGTGGACAGCATCAGCGGCGAGGCGCTGGAAGGCGCTGAGTTCCTGATCACTACTATCGACGGTCAGTTCGTCGACGATCACAGCGGCCAGACTTCTTCCAAGGGCATTTACCTCACTGACAGCAACGGCGAGATCCGGCTGACTGATCTGACTCCTGATTCTTACGTCATCCGTGAGACCAGGGCCCCTGAAGGTTACGTGCTGGATTCCGAAGAACAGTCCGTCCGGGTCAATCCCAACGACACTCAGACTGTCGTTTTCACCAACACCCCGAAGCAGAATCTCGTGATCCAGAAGTATGAGAAAGGCACCACAAAGCCGATCTCTGACGTCACCTTCCTCTTGACCGACGGCTCCGGCAATCCTGTCGGCCCCGGCAATGGCGAATATCTGACCGACGAGAACGGCCGCATTGTCCTGACGGGCCTGGAGCCCGGCATGACCGTGATCGCCAAAGAGATCCGCGCCGCCGAAGGCTTCGTTCTCAACGGCAGGCCCCAGAGCATCACGATCAAAGCCGGTGAGGAACAGTCTCTGACGTTCTATAACGAGCGCAAAGGCAGTCTCATTGTCCGAAAAGTGGACAGCGTTACCGGCGAAGCGCTGGAAGGCGCTGAGTTCCTTATCTGCCGCATCGACGGGAGCTATGTCGATGATGCCGACAGCCAGGTCTCCACGAAGGGCATCTACTACACGGATGAAAACGGCGAGATCCGGCTGACCGGTCTTGAACCCGACTCCTACGTGATCCGGGAAACCAAGGCTCCCGAAGGTTACGTGCTCGACAGTCAGGAGCAGACCGTGGAGGTGAACGCCAATGACACCCAGTACCTCACTTTTGAGAACACCCCGCTGCAGAGCCTCGTCATTCAGAAGTATGCTGAAGGCACGACCGATCCTCTTTCCGGTGTGACGTTCCTCATCACTGACAGTGCCGGGAATTATGTCGGGTCGGCGGACGGCCGCCACGTTACAGATGCGGACGGCCGTATCGTCCTGAGCGGACTCGTTCCCGGAACTACCCTGGTCATCCGCGAAGTGAAGACGGTAAAGGGCTACAACCTCAACAGTGAGCCCAGGACCGTCGTGGTCGGCGTCAACGGGGCAACCCGGGCGGAAGCTTCTGCGGTTAATAACAGAACCGCCGTGGGCAGCAACGAGATCGTGATTTACGATGAGCCGCTGTCCACGCTGGTAATCCACAAGTATATCTCGGGCACTCAGAATGAGCCGCTCACCGGCGTGGCATTTGAGGTCCGCGACGGCAACGGCGGCGCGATCGGGCCGGGTGACGGCGTCTGGTATACCGACAGCCAGGGCGAGATCGTCATTCCCGATCTGGAGCAGGGCATGGTCCTTACTGTGCGTGAGGTCAGGACTGTGGACGGCTACGTTCTCGACGGCACGCCCAAGCAGGTCGAGATCAAGAGCAGCGACGTGCACGAGTTGGTGTTCTGGAATGCTCCCACGCAGACTCTTACCGTTCGCAAGCTCGACGCCGAGTCCGGTGAGCCTATTGAGGGCGTGATTTTCAAGATCACCGACAGTTCCGGTGCAGTGGTCGGCAGCAGCAACGGAGAGTTCACCACCGATCACAGCGGCAGCATCGTTATTTCCGGACTCACGCCCGGCGTGACGGTGACGGCGGTTGAGATCAAGGCGGCTCCCGGCTATGTTCCGGATCCCACGCCTCAGAGCATCCTGATCAAGTCCGGCGAAGCTCAGACCCTTACCTTCCGCAACAGTAAGCTTGGCGGCCTTGTCATTCGAAAGATCGACAGCATCTCGGGTGAAGCCCTGGCCGGTGCTGAGTTCCTGATCACCACGAGCGACGGCAATTATGTCGATGCTGCAGAGGGTCAGGTCTCCACGAAGGGCCTGTATTACACTGACCAGTACGGCGAGATCCGTCTGAGCGGCCTGGCTCCGGATACCTATGTGATCCGTGAAACCAAGGCTCCCGACGGTTACGTCCTGGACAGTGAAGAACAGACTGTCCGTGTCAATGCAAATGATACCCAGTATCTCAGCTTTACGAATACCCCCCTGCAGACCGTAGTTATTCAGAAGTACGTTGACGGGACCACAGAACCTCTGTCCGGCGTGACCTTCCTCGTGACGGATGCGTCCGGATCCCCCGTGGGCACCGCCAACGGCCAGTATGTGACCGATGCCAACGGCCGCATCGTCCTGAGCGGCCTCACTCCCGGCATGACCCTGATCGTCCGTGAAACCAGGACCGTGAAGGGCTACTCCCTCAACGGGGCTCCGCAGACCATCGTGGTCGGTGCGAACTCTTTGATCGGCAGCGGCAGTACTCCTGTCAGTGGAAACGAGCTTGTGTTCTTTGACGAGCCCTTGTCCACTCTTGTGATCCACAAGTACATCGAGGGCACGGCCAATGAACCTCTGGCCGGTGTTGCCTTTGAAGTCGCTGACGGAAACGGCGGCGCAGTCGGCAACAACGACGGCGTCTGGTATACCAATTCTGAGGGCGAGATCGTTATCCCCGACCTGGAGAAGGGCATGGTCATCACCGTGCGCGAGGTCAAGACCGTCGATGGTTACGTCCTGGACGGCACTCCCAAGCAGCTCGAGATCAAGAGCAGCGATGTGCATGAGCTGGTGTTCTGGAACTCTCGTCGTGGCGCTCTGACTGTACGGATTCTGGACAGTGCAACGATGAGCCCCATCGAGGGCGTCACCGTGAAAGTCACTACCGCCACCGGAGAGTTTGTGCCGGATAAAGACGGCAAGATCAGCTCCAACGGCCTCTATAAGACGGACAAAGCCGGCGAGATCGTTCTCACCGGCGTGACCGGCACCTTCGTCGTCTCCGTGGTGGAAACTGTCCC
>JAEEGI010008548.1_pt1 | contig 22594 bp, 20 predicted proteins | sample 8958751 | NCBI WGS metagenome assembly JAEEGI01 (sample SAMN16246545, study PRJNA631951) | gut metagenome | biome: gut microbiome; feature: rumen; material: KS-attached | host: Bos | place: Iran: Karaj | collected 2018-10 | reverse complement strand
AAAATCCGTAAAAATGAAATTTTTAATGTGTATGGAAGAGTACCGTCCATTCCTGGCAGATTCCATCCACGTCTTCAGTTCATCCGCTCACTCCCACCTCAATCACTTCATTCTCATTGGCAAGATAGCTCTCGGGAAATATGGCACGGGCTTCATTCAAAAACACCGTTTCATCGGCATAGCGGGAACTGTAGTGACCAAGCAATAGCCTGCCGGCATGAGCATCACGGGCCACGGTAGCTGCCTGGGCAGCCGTGCTATGATAATAGGCTTCGGCCAACTGCAGATTGTCCTGGCAGTAGGTGCTCTCGTGGTAAAGCAAGTCAACGCCCGTCAGCATTTCATGTAGCGTGGGCACATATCTGGTATCAGAACAATAGGCGTATGAGCGGGGTTTGTCCGATGGAATGGTCAATTCTTCATGGGTGTATGTCTTGCCATTGACCTCCCACCCTGCTCCATTTTTAATATTGTTAATCTGCGATACGGGAATTTCCAGATAGTCAATCATATCCCTGCGGATATGTGGAAGCGAAGGCTTCTCACGGAACAGGAACCCACAGGTAGGCAGACGATGCTCAAGGGGAACGGAACTAACTGTCAGCGAGCGGTCTTCGTAAATAACGGCAAACTGCTCAGTATCAACCGCATGGAAGATCACCTCGAAACTGAGATGCCGGCAGAACAGTTCAATTTGCGCATGAAGCATGAGCCCCAGTTCGGCAGGAGCATAGACATGAAGTGGAGACATGCGCCCCTGAAGTCCGAAGGTGCTGATCATGCCAATCAGTCCAAAGCAATGGTCGCCGTGGATATGGGAAATAAAAACAGCCTGAATCTTGTTGAAATTGATGCGTGAACGACGTATCTGAAGCTGTGTGCCCTCGCCGCAATCCACCAGAAACTGCTTTCCGCGAATCTCCACCACTTGCGACGAAGCCATATGCTTTGGCGTTGGCAACGCACTTCCACAACCAAGAATATAAACATTAAATGGTTCCATGTTTTGGATGATAGGTGATGGGTGTTAGGTGATGGTGGAATCTCTAATAACTATCTACTCCCCGCCCTATAGGGAGGGGCAGGGGGAGGGTCTTCTTTTCTACTTTACCCTTTTATACGCAAATATCCCTGTTTTGTTCTCAAGATAAAGCGAGTCGGCACCTAGTTCGAAGATATCGAAAGTGTCGGATGAGAGCAGCAGCTGACCGTTAAGAATCTTCCATTCCACAAGGGGACGCGGCTCTGTTACGTTGCTTACCACAACTCCGCCTTCTTGCAGTTCAAAACTCTTGTCAAGTGCCGACCATTTGCCTAGAAGCGTGGTGAGGTTTATCACCAATGAGGCCGACCCATACTTGTTTTTGACATCTAAGTCCCTCACAAGCACAGCCATACGGTCGCCCACCTGCAGTCCGCCCTTCACGTTCGGGATTGTATCGTCGGCCAGACTCAGCTGAAGCGTGTCACCCTCGTCGCTAATTAATTCCAGCGAATTCATCGAGGTTCCTTCACCGCAAAAGCCATATAGCGTGGAGTCATTCTCCTCTATGGTGTCCTCAGTCAGAGAGTCCAGTTGTATGTTCTTCTTACTGACTTTTCCCTCCTGGCAAGCCGTAAAACCCACCAGCAGTCCAATAACCAATATAAACAGTAATTTCCTCATAATATTTATTCCTTATTTTTATATTCCTTCATCTAAATCATCAGGATTATCCTTCTTCTTTCTTAGCTTCATTCCAAAGTTCATCCATTTCGGCTAACGTCATCTCTGTGAGCGGCTTACCTGCTTTGATGCTATGTTCCTCAATGTAGTTGAACCTCCGTGTGAATTTCTGGTTTGTATGCTCCAGCGCTGTGTCGGGATTCAGTTTGTAGAGCCGGGCCGCATTAATCACCGAGAACAGGAAATCGCCCAATTCATGGGTGGATTTCTCCTTGTCGCCGCGCATCAGTTCGGCCTTCAGTTCGTCGAGTTCCTCCTGCACCTTGTCCCACACGTCTTCCTTGTCCTCCCAGTCGAATCCAACATTACGGGCCTTCTCCTGAATACGATAGGCTTTAATAACCGAAGGCAAAGCCTGGGGCACTCCGCTCAGCACACTCTTGTTGCCGTCCTTTTCCTTCAGCTTAATCTGTTCCCACGACTCCAGCACCTCTTGGGCTGTATTGGCCGTAGCCTCCCCATAAACATGAGGATGGCGGAATATCAGCTTGTCAGCCTCTTTGTTGCAAACGTCTGCTATATCAAAATCGCCCGTTTCTTCGCCGATTTTCGCATAAAACATAACGTGCATAATCACATCCCCGAGCTCCTTGCATATGTCGCGGCGGTCGTTCTTCATCAGCGCGTCACAAAGTTCGTACACCTCTTCAATAGTATTCGGGCGCAGGCTCTCGTTCGTTTGTTTCCTATCCCAAGGACATTCTTTCCGCAGTCGATCCAGAACGTCGAGCAGTCTCCCAAACGCTTCCAATTTTTCTTCTCTAGTGTGCATTTTGGCAAATAATCATTATTTGAGCGCAAAGTTACGAATAAACAAGCACAAATGCAAATTTTCATACGAATTAAAGTCTATTTCTCTTTCAATCATAGTCTAATTCGGACTCAATTAGACTTTAATTCAATCGCAATCAAAGTCTACTTGCTCTTAATGAATGATATTCGGAGAATTGTCTGGGTGGTATCGGTAATGCGGAAACGATTGTCAGGACGACGAGAAACAATCCAAAGGATTTTGTCGGTGGAATCAGCAATAACGAGTTGGCGGCGCTTGTCCAAGAGTGAGAGCTTCTGATCGGTAAGGAAATCGCTGACCAGCTTGGAGCCCTTCATGCCAAAAGGAACGAAGCGGTCTCCTTCTTTCGCAAGTCTCACAGTCAGGGGCATCTGCAATTTGTCGGCATCCACGACAATCACATCAGATGCACAAGGAATCTGGAAACTTTCCTCAAGAGGCATGCGTTCTATTTTAATCTTGGTATCATCAGAAATCATATAGGTGCCTTCCTCGGGAACACGCATTTCGCGGAAAGGTTTTTTCTCGGTTTCTTCGATAAGCAGACGGCCACGGTCGAACACCAGAATATGGGTATCGGAATAGTATTCTGTGCCCGTAGGAGCATCAAGACGGGAATAAATCTGCTTAATCTGAGCCGAAGTGAAACCATAAGGATTCAGCATACGGTACAGTAAATACTCACTATTCACTCTGCTGACGGGGATAGAGAGGGTATTGGGAACTGCCATCAGCGTGATTTCGTCGTACATCCCAAAGAGGTCCTGCTCTACCCTCTCATCCAGATATTCGTCCGCAAACGCCAGATTTTCAGCGGTTTCAACGATATTTCTTGAAACTGAGGGATTGATTTCACGCAACAACGGGAGCACCTGAAGCCGAATCTTGTTGCGCTGGACATCGGGGATAAGATTGGTGCTGTCGGTTACATAGGTTTGTCCTATTTGATTCAAAAAATCCGTGATTTCATCGCGGGAAACACACAGCATCGGACGAATGATTGGCAATTGGAAAGTACTGTCATCCTGACCGTTAAGCTGAAAACTCATGGACTGAAGCGGCTTGATGCCAGAAAGGCCCTTGATGCCTGTGCCTCGGATGAGATTCATGAGTACGGTCTCGGCCACATCGTCCTGATGATGAGCAACGCATATCCCCTGGAACTGAAGGTCACGGCAAAGTTGGGCAAAATGGCGGTAGCGAAGCTGGCGGGCAGCCATCTCGATGCTTACCTTGTGAAGCTGGGCGTAGGCCTGCGTGTCGAAGTGAACGAGGTGGAGCTTTATCTGCTGCTCATCACATAACTGACGGCAAAAGGACTCATCTCGGTCGGACTCTTCTCCACGTAGGTGGAAGTTACAATGTATTGCTTCAACAGAATAGTCTAACTGCTTCAGCAGAAGCAACAAACAAACACTATCAGCACCTCCGCTCAAAGCCACCAGATAGTGTCCTTCGGGCTTTAGCAGTCCTCTCTTTCGGATGTATTCGGATACCCTTTGTTTCATTCTACATAGAGCACAAGACCCTTCAGATATTCGCCTTCGGGGTGATAGATATTGACGGGATGGTCGGCAGGCTGGTGAAGCTGGTGCAGAATGCGCACCTTGCGACCACTCTGGGCAGCAGCCGTGAACACAGCATTACGGAAATGCTCTTTGGTGACCACCTGCGAACAACTAAACGTAAAGAGTATTCCACCCTTCTTGATGCCTTCCAGGGCGACACGGTTCAGTCGGGTATAGCCTTTCAGGGCATTATGCAGGGCTGCGCGATGCTTGGCAAATGCAGGAGGATCGAGAATGATGAGATCGTATTTATCGGCGGCACGGTCAAGAAAACGGAACGCATCCTCGCAGAAAGCCTGATGACGGGTGTCGCCAGGGAAATTAAGCTCCACGTTGGCATTGGTCAGCTCGATGGCCTTTGCAGAACTGTCTACAGAATGAACCAGCTTGGCCCCACCCCGCATGGCATAGAAAGAGAAGCCGCCTGTGTAGCAGAACATATTGAGCACGCTCTTATCACGGGCATAGCTTTCGAGGAGTGAGCGGTTCTCACGCTGGTCAACAAAGAAACCCGTCTTCTGGCCCCGTAGCCAGTCAACATGGAATTTCAGTCCGTTCTCGATTGCTGTATTATCATCGGAACTGCCCACAATAAAGCCGTTCTCCTGTCCCAATTCAGCCTTGAAGGGAAGCGTGGTTTCGCTTTTGTAGTAGACATGCTGGATGCGGTTGCCCATGACACGGACAAGACAGGCAGCAATAGACTTGCGGCAGAGATGAATGCCCACGCTATGTGCCTGCATCACGGCCGTCGGACCATAGCAGTCGATGACCAGTCCCGGCAGGTTGTCACCCTCGCCATGCACCAGTCGGTAGGTATTGTTCTGCGGGTTATCTGCAATACCCAGGGCCAGGCGCATCAGAAGGGCCGACTCCAGGCGCGATTCCCAGAAATCATCGTCGATCTGGATATCCCTAAACGAAAGCACACGTACCGCAATGGAACCTATCTGATAGTGTCCTACAGCGATAAAATCGCCCTTTTCTGAAAGAACCCTTACCAGGGAACCCTCGCTGATGCCCTCGTCCATTTTCTGAATGGCACCCGAGAACACCCAGGGATGAAACCTGCGGAGGCTCTCTTCCTTTCCTCTTTTTAAATATATTGACTTGTACATAATCAACAAACGTTTCGCATCAATTATTCAGCTGTAGGCTTCTCGGTGTCTATCAGCTGATAGTCGCCCTCAGCCTTGAGGCGCATGAGTTCCTCATAAAGCATGATGCACGCCCAGGCATCGGTAGCTGCATAAACCTTCTGTTTATCTTGCAGCACGTCGCCCTCCCAGTTGCTGAGCTGCTGGTTCTTCGAGATCCGCATGCCAAAGAAATTGGCGTAGAGTTTTTGGAGCGACAAATCCTCGACTCCCAGCTCGCCCACATGCTGCTGAAGGTCAACGAAATAGCCGGGCTTGAACTCTCCCCTTCTCTTCAGTTGCAGTATATCGTCGTGCCACGAGAGTCCAATCTTCGGAACCGTGGTATCTTCGATGAGACGCTTAATCTCGTCGGAAAGTCCAAGAAAGTTAAGGCGGAACAGGAAACACACATCGTGAGTAGCCACTTGCAACAGGGAAACCATGTGCTGATTGCCCTTCTTAAACGAGGGACGTGTCTCGGTATCCACCCCAAGAATGGGCTGCGAAAGAAGGAAGTCGACAGCACGGGCGGCCTCCTGTCGGGAGACAACCACCACAATCCTGCCTTCGAATTTCACCAAAGGGAGCGATGAAATCAGTTTTTTGTCAAACTTCTTATATAGAGTCTTCATAAAAATCGGTGCAAAATTAGCAAAAAAATACGATTTTATGGCGATATGTGCGAAAAATCTATTACTTTTGCACAAGATTTAAAAAGAACACACTTCGAATGGCAAAGAAAAAGCAAAAGCAAGCCCGTCCTGCAAAATCTTTCGGGGAAGCTCTCGGCATAAATACTTTTTTTCAAAGCGACATTTTCAACGGCATCTTTGGTGTCGCTCTGTTTTTGTTTGCCGTCTTCCTGACAATTGCATTCATCAGTTATTTCTCCACGGGAGAGGCCGACCAGAGTCTGGTGCTCGACCTGCGTCCTGGTGAATGGACCAACGAAAAGCGCGAGTTCATGAATGCCTGCGGCTCTACGGGAGCCCTGCTTTCCTACTTCTTCATCTCACGCTGTTTCGGTCTGGCAGCCTTTGCCATCCCCGTGCTGCTGGCCGTTGTGGGACTGCGTATGTCGGGCGCCTATAAGAAATTGAGCCTCTTTAAATGGTTCCTCTCGCTGGTGGTCATCATGCTATGGTGCTCGGTGCTTTTTGCCAAGTTCCTAACGCCTATCATGGGCGACCAGGTGTATAATCCCGGAGGTGATCATGGCGTGTTTGTGATGCAATGGCTTGAAAACGTGATTGGTTCTCCCGGACTGATGGTTGTATTGGGACTGGTGGCCATCGTGTTCCTGACCTATATCAGCAACGAGACCATCAACGTTATCCGAAAAATCCTGAACCCCGTCAGTATCATTACAGACCGCGTGAAGTTCAAGATTACCAACATGACCAACGAGGACAGCGAGCCCGAGGCAGCACCCGTCTATGGCGATCCCACTCCAAGCGAAACCATCGACCTGACGAACGTGGGCAATAGTCCTTTGGAAATCGTTCCCGATGAAACCGAGGAAAATAACAAGCCGCAGAAAACGGAAAAGACGCAGAAAGGCGATGAAACCGCCAGTATTGGCGAAATGGCCATTACGGTAGCCAAAGAGGGAGAAAAGGCCGACGGCAAGAGTGTACAGGGAGAGCCCGACCTCTCAACGCCCATCAACCCGAAGGAGCCTTTCCTGAAATACAAGTATCCTACTCTTGACTTGCTGAAACGGTACGACAACGACGGTAAGCCCTATATCGACATGAAGGAGCAGACCGCCAACAAGAACCGTATTATAGAGGTGCTGAACTCGTTCGGAGTAAAGATTTCGAGCATTTCGGCCACCGTGGGTCCCACCATCACGCTCTATGAACTGACCCCTGCTGAGGGCGTACGCATCTCAAAAATCCGTAATCTTGAGGACGACATTGCACTATCACTCTCCGCCCTTGGAATCCGTATCATAGCTCCGATTCCCGGCAAGGGCACAATAGGTATTGAGGTGCCTAACACCAAGCCCAACATTGTTTCGATGGAGAGTATTCTGAATTCAAGGAAATTCCAGGAAACCTCGATGGAACTGCCGCTGGCATTGGGTAAGACCATCACGAACGAAGTGTTCATGGTTGACCTGGCGAAAATACCCCACCTGCTGGTTGCAGGTGCAACGGGTCAGGGTAAATCCGTAGGTCTGAATGCCATCATCACCTCTTTATTATATAAGAAGCATCCCAACGAGCTGAAGTTCGTGCTGGTAGACCCCAAGAAGGTGGAGTTCTCCATCTATGCGCCCATCGTGAACCACTTCATGGCACAGATTCCCGACGACACAGGAGAAGAAGAGGCCATCATCACGGATGTGACGAAAGTGATTCGCACGCTGAACTCGCTCTGCAAACTGATGGACCACAGATACGACCTGCTAAAGATGGCCGGAGCCCGCAACATCAAGGAATACAACAACAAATTCGTCAACCACAAGCTGAAGCTGACCGACGGACACGACTATATGCCTTACATCGTGGTGATCATCGATGAATTCGGCGATTTGATTATGACAGCCGGCAAGGAAATAGAACTGCCTATTGCACGTATCGCACAGCTGGCCCGTGCCGTTGGCATCCACATGGTGATAGCCACCCAGCGACCCACAACGAAGATTATCACGGGTAATATCAAAGCCAACTTCCCCGGACGTATTGCCTTCAAGGTGAGTGCACGAATTGACTCGCAGACTATTCTCGACCGAACGGGAGCCAACCAGCTTATAGGACGAGGCGACATGCTCTACTCTGCAGGTACTGATCCTGTGCGTGTACAATGTGCATTTGTTGACACGCCTGAGGTGGAGCGCATCAACAAATTCATCGAAGAACAGCCCGGACCGGTTGAGCCCCTGGAGTTGCCAGAGCCCTCAACTGACGAAGAAGACGGAATGGTGACTGGAGGCGCCCTCGACTCCCACAACCTTGACCCTCTGTTTGAAGAGGCTGCGCATGCCATCGTTATCTCGCAGCAGGGTTCTACGAGTATGATTCAGCGTCGGTTTGCGATTGGCTATAACCGTGCAGGACGACTGATGGACCAGCTGGAGAAGGCAGGAGTTGTAGGACCGGCACAGGGTTCGAAGCCCCGTGAGGTGCTGATTACAGACCCCGCAAGCCTGGATTCGCTGTTGACGGCGCTCAGGAGCTGACATTAAACCTTCCCACGGGTTGAACGTCATAGAAACGAATTTAACTTTAAAAAGATTACGACATGAAAAGAATATTATTTGCAATCGTGTGCGTGCTTGCAACCATTACAGGCAATGCACAGACAGCCAAACAGATATTGGATAAAACAGCTGCCAACGTAAACACAAAGAGCGGTGCCACCGCCTTCTTCGTGATGAAGGGCAAGTACGGGAATGCAGCCGGAACCATTGCCATTAAGGGCAAGAAATTCATGGCCAACACCCCGCAAGCTAAGACGTGGTACGACGGTAAGACGCAATGGACCTACATGGCATCTACCGAAGAAGTGAACATCTCAACGCCCACTCAGGCCCAGCAGCAGATGATGAACCCCTACCGTTTCATCAATCTCTACAACATGGGCTACGACATGACAAGCAAGACCGTCAGCAACGGATATGAAGTACACCTGACGGCCAACAACCCGCAGCGCACCATAACCGAGATGTATATCACCATCAACAACCAGTACATCCCCACCTATGTGAAGATGAAGACTGCGAAAGGATGGAGCGAGATTGCCATCAGCAAGTTCAAGAAAGAGAAAATCAAGGACAGTCAGTTCCGCTTCAACGCAAAGGAATTCCCCAATGCAGAAGTAATCGACCTCAGATAGTAAGTATGGCAAAGGTAATCATAGCCGTAGGAACTAATTGCAACCAGCATGACAACGCCCTCTCAATACGCGAGTATCTGGGAGGGATGTTTGGTTCTGACATCAGGTTTACGCAGTTCATGCGCACAAAACCCATCGATGGAAGCGACGGTTATTACATAAATGCGCTGGCACAGATTACCACCAACATGCCGTATGAGGAACTGAAACAATGGTTCAAACAACTGGAAACCAGCTGCGGACGCAACAAGGAAGACTCGAACGACGGATATATACCCGTAGACATAGACATACTGCAATACGGCGACCGGCGCTTCAAGGAAAGCGACTGGGAGCACGACTATGTGAAATATCTATGGAAAGAACTAAAGCAAAAACGCAAATGAGACTCCTGATTCTGGCCATTTTGGTTTTTTTTGCCATTCCATCGTCAAAAGCGCAACACTTCGATACATTTTTCCGCGATTCCACCGTACGCATAGATTACATTTTTGCCGGTAATTCGCACCAGCAGAACATCTATGTGGACAAGCTGAACATGATGCCGCGATGGTATGGAAAGCACCACAGGCTGGCTCAACTTCCCGTGGAGGGTAACGGCCAGATTATCGTGCGCGACCACCATTCACAGCAGGTCATCTACACCAATTCATTCTCTACTCTTTTCCAGGAATGGCTCTCGTATCCCGAAGCCGAAACCTCGCAACGCAGTTTCGAGAACGTTTTCCTGATTCCGATGCCCAAAGATACGGTTGACGTGACCGTGAACCTGAGGAATAACAGGCGAGAAATAACAGCCTCGCTCACCCACTCCATCAGTCCCTCGGATATACTGATTCGCCAAATTGGAAAGGACAAGGCTCCTTATGAAATTATCCAACAATCAAAAGACACCCTGAACTGCATTCACATTGCCTATGTGGCTGAAGGATACCAGCAGCACGAGATGGACGTTTTCCTTGATGACGTTAACACGGCGGTGGAAGCACTATTCAGTCATGAGCCCTTCAAGAAGCTGCGCGACAGGTTCAATATCGTAGCCGTGAAAAGTCCCTCAAAGGATACCGGGACAAGCATTCCACACGATGGAATCTGGCTCGATACGGCACTCGGAAGCCACTTTGACACTTTCTATAGCGACAGATACCTAACAACACTAAATCTAAAGCAGTTACACGACGTGCTTGCAGGAATTCCCTACGAGCATATTATCGTGTTAGTGAATACCGACAACTATGGTGGTGGCGGCATATTGAACAGCTACAACCTGAGCATGACGCACCACAGAAGCTATAAGTCGGTGGTGGTTCACGAGTTCGGGCATTCCTTTGCCGGACTTGCCGACGAATATGCCTACGAGAACGAGCAGATTCCTATGTATCCAAGTGATATCGAGCCGTGGGAGCCTAACATCACAACACTGAAAGATTTTGACAGTAAGTGGAAGGATATGAAGTCTGAAGGAGCTGGTTTACACGAAGGTGCCGGCTATAGTTTGAAGGGCGTTTATCGTGCCTATGAAGACTGCCGGATGCGCACCAACGAGCATCCCGAATTCTGTCCAGTCTGCCAGAGAGCCATCGAAAGGCAGATTCGTTTCTATACCGACAAAGAGTAATTCCGATATTTTGACCATGATGACGAGATTGTTTGCTTTCATCCTTCTGCTTGCCTGCCTGGCTGTGCAACCTGCATCAGCCCAGCGCCGTCAGAAATCGGAAGATGCCGAACAATTAGGACGTGCAATCGAGTATTTCTCGTCGGGGAAATACCACGAGGCGTTACTCATATTCCAAAAGCTGGATAAGGCCTACGACTTGAATCCTCGCTTCAAGGCCTATATGGGCGTATGCTATTATTACGAATGGGATTACGAAAAATCTACCCAGTATTTCGATGCCGTAGTTGACTCACTCGGAGCCTATGCCCCACACGAACGCAGCTTTTACTATTTCGCCGATGCCGAGAGTCACTTCAACCTCGGCCATTACAAGCAATGCATCCCACTCTACGAGAAACAACTGTCGGTGTGCTACGACAATGAAAAGGGCGATGCCTGGTACAGGATAGGATTCTGCCACATGTTCCTGGAGGACTGGGAGAAAGCACACGAAGCCTTCCAGAATGCACTAAGCTGCTACGAACAATACCGTAACACACCCGACATGAAGGCCCGCATCACCCAAATACGAAAGATGCTGCCTGGAATCAAGGCGAAGCTGTGATGCTTCCATTGGGCGGAAGGGTTGCTTCTGATGGACGGAAGGACTGCTTCCAATGGACGGAAACGATGCTTCCAATGGGCAGATGAAACTATTCTGGCGGATAAAACACAAAAAAGCATCTAATAAAAAACCTAAAAAAAAGACAGATAACGAAGTTATATCTTTCCGGAATGCAACTTTTTTTGTAATTTTGCAGTCAATATTTTAAAAGCGATTATGAAAAAAGTCATTATACCAGCAACAATCGTCATTTTATTGCTTATCATCTACATGCTCATTCCACGTGAGCACAACCTTGTCGTGAAGTGGGAAACCGTTAAGACAGAACTGAAGGAAGCCCAGCCTCAAATCAAGGTTTACATCGAGAATTCAGGCAGTATGGACGGTTACATGGGTCCTGGCGCCGAACTGAAAGACGCCATCTACAGCTACGTAAGCACGATGGCCAGCTATTCGCAAAGCGCTCCCCAACTGAATTTCATCAACACACAGGTGATTCCCTACGGCGGTTCGCTGAAGAGCTTCATCACCGACATGAATCCCGAGATTTTCAAGCAGGCAGGCGGAAGCCGTGCTAATTCTGATATTGCACAGATGATTGAGATGATGCTTGCAACGCAGAACAAGAATACGGTAAGCATTTTCGTGAGCGACTGCATTCTCGACGTGCCTGACGGCGAGGCCGAGAAATTCTTCATCAACCGCCAGATTGACATCCGCAATGCCTTCACCAAGTATCGCCGTAAGCTGAAGAACCTGAGCGTGGAGGTGTTCCGGATGAAGTCTGAATTCAAGGGAATGTACTATTACAGCAAGGGCGGCGAAGAACTCGAGGGCGTTAAGCGTCCGTATTTCATGTTTGTCATCGGCGACCGCGATGTGCTGGCCTGGCTCAACAAAAACATCCCATTCAGCGAGGTGAAGCACGGAATTGAGAACTATTGCGCCTTCACCACCTTCAGCGACGTCTCTTTCGACATGACTAATGAGTTTGGCGTTGCCCACAAGAACCAGCTTGAGTGCCGCTCCGACCGCAAGGGCCGCTGCCACATGAAGTTGAAGGCCAACCTGCAGTCAACACTTCAGGACGACACCTACGTGATGAACCCCGAGAACTATCGCACGCAGAACGCCACTGTGGGTGTGGGTGCCGTTGAAAGAATCGACGACCAGCAGAGCCCTTACACCCATCTGCTCACCATCGATATGGACGGCAAGATGAATCCTTCGGGCGAGCAGCTGAAACTGATTCAGCAGGAAATGCCTGCATGGATTGAAGCCGTGAATGACGACTCGGGCAAAACCATCCGTAAGAACCTGAACAAGACCACTGGAATCAAGTATATCATCGGCGGCATTGCCGATGCCTACAAGAACGACAAGATACTTGCCAACATTAAATTCAACATCGTAAAAAAATAACGCAACAATATGGGACAATTTTTCACAACCATCTACTGCCTCTTCGACGATCTCTTTGGTTTAGAACTGGCCAGTTATCTTGCTGGTGAGGCTACAGAACGCCAGCAAAGCAACATGTTTATGAGTATCGGACTTGCCATGATAGGCATCTCGCTGCTTGTAGCCGTGATTTTCTATTATGTGGTTAACCATCCGAAGCTGAACAACTGGTGGGGATGGTGCATCTTCCTGGTGGTTAACGGACTCATCAACTATTTCCTCGGATGGAGATGGGTGCTGAGCGACCTGCTCGACGGCATGATGGAAAAGATGGACCAGACCACTGGGCAGCTTATACCGCTCGGCATTATGGAGAACGACTGCATCAGTTTCGGCTTTGCCAACATGATTCTCTCGATGGTCACCTTCCTCATCATATCCTATCTCATCAAGTGGGGAAGCACCAACGTGCCGCGTGCTCCATTCTGATTCAAATTGAAACTGAACGATAATCATTCATAAAATAACGACGAAATAAAGAAAATGTCCAAACTATATGTTTTCGGAATAGGCGGAACCGGTTCGCGTGTGCTCCGTTCACTCACCATGATGCTGGCAGCCGGCGTTAAGACTCCGCAGAGCGAAATGGTTCCAATTGTGATTGACCCAGACTCGGCAAATGCCGACCTCACCCGCACGGTTGCCCTGATGAACAAATACGGAACCCTGCGCCAGCAGCTCACCTTCCCTGAAAAAGGCCACGGAACGTTCTTCAAGACCAAGATTGACCGTCTGCTGCCCAACTACAACCTGCTCATCAAGGACACCGAGGACCGCCAGTTCCAGCAGTTCATCGAGCTGCCCGCCATGAGCAAGAAGAACCAGGCCATGATGCGGATGCTGTTCTCAGAGAAGAACCTGGCCTCGAGCATGAACGTAGGTTTCAAGGGAAATCCCAACATCGGCAGCGTGGTGCTCAACCAGATTGTCAATTCCGAAGATTTCATCACGTTTGCCAACTCATTCGAGAAGGGCGACAAGATATTCATCGTAAGCAGTATCTTCGGCGGAACGGGTGCCAGCGGATTCCCGCTTTTGCTGAAGACTTTGCGCACAGGCGAAGACTTCCCCAACAACGACCTGATAAACAAGGCCGAAATCGGAGCCGTCACTATCCTGCCCTACTTCAAGCTTGAGCAGAGCGAGGAGAGCGAGATTGACTCGTCGACCTTCATCTCTAAGGCAAAGTCAGCGCTGGCCTACTACGAAAACAACATTTCTAAGAACAACCAGATTAACGCGCTCTACTTCCTGGCCGACAACATGTCGAACACCTACGAGAACCACGAAGGAGGAACCCAGCAGCGCAACTCAGCCCATCTGATTGAGTTCCTGGCAGCTTCGGCAGCTATCGACTTTGCCAACAAGCACCACGAAGGACCGACTGTCAACAAGGAGCTGGGCATCAAGGACAATCACCGCACCGTACACATGGACTCTTTCTACGATGAAATGACCGCTATGCTGCGCGTGCCCCTCACTCAGTTCATGATGACGGCCAACTGCCTCTACGACAAATGGGACTTCGTTAGCAAGAAAAAGCTGGCCGCCAACAACGGAAACTTCGACGAGTCTTTCTATAACACACCCTTCATGCAGAACCTGAAGTCGTTTCTCGAGGACTACAGGATGTGGATTTCCGAGATGAAAGACAACAAGAGGTCGCTCGACTTATTCAACCTGGAGTGCAACGACGAGCCGTTCAACGTGGTGGTAGGACAGAAACCGAAGTCAGTATTCACGATGCTTTCCCACTACAACCTGTTCTACGACCGCCTGAACAATGCCGTGAAGAAGGCAAAGGGCGACAAGGAAAGCCGCTGGCTGGAGATGTACAGCATTGCCACCGAGCAGTTGTGCAAGGAGAAATTCGGATTCTAAGCGATGCTTCAGCAGAAGAATGGTGATAAGAATAAACAAAAAAGAAAACATAAATAGCCGTGTCTAAAATATTCCGACTCTACACCGAAGGAGCTTCCACGTTCAACGACTGGAACGAAAGTCCTTCATTCCCATACAACAGTAACAACCGCGACAACATCGACGACCCCGATGGCGCAACGGCAAGGAATGAAATCACAAGCATTCCCTCGCCTTTTGCCCGCATCGACCTGGTGAAGAACGCCTTCAAGATGGTCACCACACCCCACAAGAAGACGCACGAAACCGACCTCGACGGCAAGACCATCTTCCACAAAATGGTGAGCGATGCACTGGATGTGGGCGAGATATTCTTCAACATCGACAAATACAAGAACAAGATAGAAATCATCTCGTGGGACTCGGCCCTCATGATTGAGGAACTGAAGCAGAGCGAGATGGATGGACACCGCTATCTCGGCGATGCCCTGGAGAAGTATATGCAGAGCGATGCACAGGCCTACAACTTCGGCGACCTGCACAACATCTATCTGCTGAACTTCCTGCAAGGCCCCGACGAGCTGAATATCATCGGTGCCACATCACCCGCTACGGTATTCTTCTCGAATGCCAACAAACTCGACTATGTCTCGAAAAGCCTGAACTTCGGACAGTCATCTCCGTTCGACGACGACTATTACCCGCTCTACAAGCGCGATTCAGAATACATCAAGTTCTGGTTCATCCTGCGCAAGTCGATTCCCGACTTTGCCACACGTTTCCCCGAGGTGGAAGAATACCTGAAGCTGACGATGCGCGCCATCACGGATAACACGCTGAAGTCGCAGCTGCGCTCTATTTCAGATGCCGATATACGTTCGCTTTCTGAGATTGAAGTGAAGGACGAACGCCAGAACAACACCGTCGAGGTGCTGGGCTATCCCCTGCTGAAGCGCTCGGTAGTGAACAACGGAAGCGAGAGCGACTTCATCATCGACACCAAGAAAGAGGTCGACGTGCTGCCGCTTGTGCTGCCCATCGACTCGGGCAACCGCTATCGCGACATGTTCTACACAACCGACACCTGGGGCAAGATAAACGCCGCTCCCTGCGTGGTTGAAGAGCAGAACCTCTCGAAGCGCGAACTTCCCTTCGACGGTTCCATCCGCGCCTTTATCACCATTGGCGACCTGATGGAAGACACCATCGTGCGCGTTCCTCATAAATTAAACAATAAGGACTATTTCGACGGCAGCATCCAGCTCGGCGAAGAGAAAGTAAGCTATCTGCTTCCGCTGAAGCCGCTGTTCTTCAAATACTTCGACGTGAACGACCTGATGCGCACTATGCCCGACGGAATGCCGATGTTCGAGATGGAACGACTTGCAGGAGGTTCGGTGAAAGCCACCCTGCGCATTCCCGTCAAGAGTCACTCGCGCAACAAATACGTGGAGTATTCACGCAATTTCTACGGCGAGAACGAGGCCGACCCACATCACAACATCGGAGGAATGAGCGAGTTCGACTTTGCCGGATTCGTTATGCCGCTGGTAAGGTTCAAGCAGGAGGAGGACGCCATCTATACCGTGAGCTGCATTTCAACCTATTCGCGCAACTACAGTCTGAAGTTCTTCGAGGGCGACCAGCAGCTGCCCGACATCATGATGGACTGCCGCAACGTGAACCGCGCCGCCAACTACAAGGCCGAGAACTATACCATCGAGAAGCGCAACTTCGACCATATTGAGGTGAGCGACGCTGAAGGCAACAAGGGCGTCATTGTGCCGGTCTTCCAGGAGCAGCAGAGCGTGAACAGCTTCGACTTCGCCATCGACCTGGGCACCTCAAACACCCACATCGAATACCGGGTGAACAATGCTCCCACTTCGCAAACTTTCTCGTACGAGCAGGTCGGGAAACCCTATAGCGAGTTCTTCACTCCCTCGATGCTTCAGTTCAACGGACGCCAGTTGCAAGACGACCTGCTGGCCGAGCAGTCACTCATGGAACGCGACTTCCTGCCGCTGGCCGTTACCGCCCTGAGCGATTTCCACTTCCCCACCCGCACGGTACTCTCTGCCGCACAGACCACCAAGTGGCACGAGATAGTACGTCCGTTCGGAATGGTAAACATCCCGCTCACCTACGACAAGCGCGAATCATACCTCTACAATCGCAACATCTACAACATCAAGTGGGGTAAGGGCGAAATACTGCGCGTGATGGAAAGCTATGTGGAGACGCTGATGCTGATGCTCCGCAACAAAGTGCTCACCGAGCAGGGCGACCTTCAGCGTGTCAAAATCACCTGGTTCTACCCCATCAGTATGGCACCCAAGCGCCTGAAGAACCTGCGCGAGACCTGGAACAATGCCTACCACAAGTATTTCGCACCGGCACAGACCTCCAATATGTCGGAGTCGGCTGCACCTATACAGTATTTCTTCCGCCGCTATGCCAACGCCACCAACCTTGTGAACATCGACATCGGTGGCGGCACCACAGATATTGCCTTCGCGCGCGATAAAGAAATACAGTACGTGACGAGCTTCCGCTTCGCTGCCAACTCCGTTTTCGAGAATACCTTCTCTGACGTGGATATGTCGAACGGCATCGTCGACTGCTACAAGGAGCAGATTCTGAAGGTGCTCACCGACAACAAACTGACCGAGTTGCTGTCAATCTTCAATAGCGAGAACAACGTACAGCCGGCCAACATGGCCTCGTTCCTCTTCACGCTGAAAGAGAACTCGATGGTGCGCGGACTGGATTCAAAGTATGTCGACTTCAACCACATGCTGCAAGACGACGAGAACTTCAAGATTATCTTCATCCTGTTCTACGCAGCCATCATCTATCACGTGGCAGAGATACTGAAGGCAAAGAACCTTGAAATGCCGCGCCACATCTCGTTCTCGGGTAACGGCTCGAAACTCATCACCGTGCTCACCACCGACAACCAGCAGCTGGCAACGTTCACCAAGCGCATCATCGAGCATGTGGTAGGCAAGCCCTACGACAAAGAACTTGAGATACTCGGATTCGAGAGCGGCAGCAATCCCAAGGAGAGCACCTGCAAGGGCGGACTGCTGGGCGACATCCTCACCGACGACCGCGACAAGATTGTCATCAAGAAGGCATTCGGTCCCGATTTCATCGGCAAGGAAGACACCTACGACCGCGTGGACGACACCTATATCAACCGCTCGGCAGATGCCGTGAAGACCTTCTTCGACTTCGTGCTCAACGAACTCGACGACCTCTTCGACTTCGATGCCAACTTCGGCGTCTCTAAGCAGTCGCTCCAGATTGCCCGCGAGGAATGCTACAAAGACATTGCCACCTATCTGCGCAAGGGTCTGCAGCAGCGCCGCGAGGAAAGCGAGGGTGAGGACCGACTGGAAGAAACCCTGTTCTTCTACCCCGTAAAGGGAGCCATCCACGAATTGTCGAACGCAATTTTTCACGCAATCAAATAAATCCCGAATATGAACAGCCCAGAATTCATCGCAATCGTACTGATTATTGCCGCCACAGCATTGGCACTATCCGTCAAGATCCTGCTCGACGTGCAGCGTCTGAAAAAAGAGGTGGAAAAGAACGTCTACGACACCGAAGACTCTCTGCGTGCCATCCGCAAGGCGCTGGATTCAGCTCAGCGTGAGGCAGATGTGTCAGACGTCTTAAGAGCTATCAAGGCTAGACTTGACCGTTTGGAGCGCCCCGCACGCATAGCAGCCTCTGTTGCCGGTTCAGGAAATGCCCCGCAGCAAAGAACTATGCAGCCCCGCCCCGCCACGAAGCAGCTGAAAGACGGATTCTTCGGCTCACCCAAAGGCGATGCAGAGACCGCACTTTTCAACGACCAGTACGATGAGCTTCGCGACGAATGCTTCTTCACCGTCCACTACAATTCGCCTACCGAAGGAGAGTTTGCGCCCATCGACCTGATGCGCCTGAAGTCGCTCCCCTCCATCGAGGGTGTGGTGCGCTACGAGGGATGCCCGCTGAAGGAAGCCCGCGGATTCCAGCTGATAAGCAAAGGTATAGTTAAGAAACAGAGCAACTATTGGGTGGTGACATCGCCCGCCGAGTTGCAGATGATTAAATAAGAAAGGAGATAGGAGAAAAAATAATAATGGAAAAAGAAGAACTGGAAGTACTTATTGAGATACGCGACTTCTTCCGTCGCCACAAACAGGAAATAGCAAAGGAACTCGGCGAGAGCGATAACGCCCTGCGCGAGGCACTCAAGGACGTCAAGGACACCTCTTATTATAGTGTCACCGAACTGAAGCGCCAGATTGTGGAGCAGAGCGAAGCCTTCAAAGACATTATCAACGAAGAGCGCGATGCCTTCATCGACGTCAGCAACACGATGAAAGCACAGTTCGACCAGCAGGTGAAGGCCTACCCCTCGATTGCCACCCGCCTGGAAGACCTTGCTGACGTGCCCCACAAACTCGACGTGCTGGTCAACAAAATGGAGCAGTACAACTGGCAGCTTGTGGAGAACGTGAACAACATGATACGCCGTATAGACCAGCGCCGCGAAGCCGCACAGGAACGCAGCAACCGCATTCCCACGTGGCTGAAATTGCTGCTCGCCGTAAGCCTGACCATCATCACGGTGTGCAGCGTTGTGACAATGGTGGCTACGGTGGCATTATTCAAATAGTCAGACTTTATTTCTCATCAGGCACGGCAAACTTATCGCCGGTCTGCCTGATGAGCATGCGTGCGGTGGCTTCGGGGAATCCCGGACGCTTCACCCTTGCTCCCAGTCCCTCGGGAGTGGTTTCAAACTTTCCGTCCTTTTCGGGTTTCACCGTCATATCATTGTACTTCACAATGAGATAGACAGCCAGTTGGCGCCAACGTGAAATCATCTCGTCGCCCTTGCGGCATCCATATTCAGTAAGATATTCCACAGCCTCACGCTCCGAAGCAGCCAGCAGCTCCCCTGCCCTCTTGTCGATGGCCGGAATCTCCTTGAAATAGCTCTGCTCCAGCGAGTCGCGAACCTCCTTCAGCGACGGGAACATCTGCGAATAGCGGGGATAAACCATGTTGCTCACCCAGTTGCAAACCCAGAACGCATTCCGGTCGTTGAACGTAACGGCATCGGCTCCGGGCGTGTTGTAGCACACAGGCTGGCGGGTTGCCGAGCAATACACGGGCGTGTAGGCCACCATGTTGCCGTCGTCGTTGCCAAACCACAGAATGCCGCCAATCTGACGGGGCATCCATCCGCGCAGCTGAGCCACATACGAGAATCCCGTCTGCTGGGTGCTGGTGGGACGCTCGTTGAAATATTTCTTTCCGTCAACCTCGAAGCTCAGCGGTGTGGGCCTGTAAGGCATCTGCCAGATACCGCCGCCCAGATCGCCGTCGAGTGCAAACGGAGTACCCTCGTAGTGGTCGCGCATGCAAGCCTCCAGCTCCTGCAGGCTCACCTTGTGGTTGGGGATAATCCACAGCGGCATCGGCTCGGCATCCTTCTCCTTACCCATTGCATAGGGCAGGTAGCGGTTCATGTCGGTCGAGAAATGGTTGAAGAAGCTCCACACGCGGGCCTCGCAGTAGCGGCGTCCGCCAAAGTCGGGAGCAGCATAGGCCGCATTAAACGAGAAATCCTTGTCCTTTCCGCTGAAGAATCCCTGCTCGCGGGCAAACTTGATGACATCCTTCGAGTAGAGCACGTTCTTCTTGTCCTTCAGGTTGAACGTGGTGATGCGGCTCTGGTTGGCGTGAGCACAGATAGCATCGTCAGGAATGCGGATGGCCACCCAAACGGCACCCGTGCGCCCCGGGCCCTTGCCAATCATCTCCATAATCCACGCCTCGTTGGGGTCGCAGATGGTGAAGGTCTCGCCTTCCGAATTATATCCGTACTGCTCCACCAGCGACGTCATCACCTGGATGGCCTCGCGGGCAGTCTTGGCGCGCTGCAGTCCGAGATACATCAGCGAGCCATAGTCGATGATGCCCGTAGAATCCACCAGCTCTTCGCGACCGCCAAAGGTAGTCTCGCCGATGCTCACCTGGTATTCGTTGATGTTTCCGATTACATTATAAGTAACCGGTGCCTCAGGAATCTCCCCGTGACACTCGTGCGTATCGTAGTCGATAATGCGGCGCATCTCGCCCTTCGCATGCGTGCCTGCCGCATAGTGGCAGAGTCCGGTAAACATACCATAGTCGTCGGCATTATAGGTGCACATCACCGACCCGTCCTGACTGGCATTCTTGCCCACGATAAAATTAGTGCATGCCGAAGCCCATGCTGCCACGCATGAAAGCACCACAACGGCCATCAATCTGTTGTATTTCATTTTCTGTTTTTTTACTCCTTCTTCCTCGGTTCCTTCTTCGCCAGCATCACCACCTGATACACGAAGTCGGTGACCCACTGCTCAGAGAAATTCAGCCGCTTGTTCAGCTGACGGATGGCGAGCACCGTCTTCACCACACCCGCGTCGGTATAGTCGTTCTTCGTGAATATTTCGTGCACCGTCTTCTCGGTCATCGCACGGATGGCCGACTTGAAGAAGCTGGGCACGCGCAGCTTGAACTTCATCAGGTTTCCGGTGAGCATCATCAAGTCGTTGCTGAAGCTCTGGAACTGAATCATATACGTCTGCACGTCCTGAATCTTGCGGCATCCCTTCTTGATGCTCTTATCGATTTCGTCGAAGAAATTGTCGTTCGTCTTATACAAGTCCTTCAGCATCTTCTTGCACTGGCGCTTCTCGGCGATGCCCAGCTTGTTGCGCTCCGTAGGCACGTGCAGCGTAGTCTTGAACACGCGCAAGTCGGGCAGCATGGCCAGGTTAGTGATGCCCACATTCTCGGCAATAGCCGACTGGAAGTACACGCGCACCAGCGTCATATAGTTTTCCATTCCGCCGGCGTTGTCCTCTTTCTTTCCAAACAGTTTACTGAAAAATCCCATTTTTATCACGTTTTACTATTTCCGTGCAAAATTACCCAATTCTTTTCAAATATCCAAAACTTACATCAAAAAGTGAGGGAAATCGAGATAACATTTGGGATTACTATATAGAAAAACCCCTCCCGAAGGAGGGGCTCATCAATTTATCTCACCGTAATCCATACCGCCTCTCCCCGTTCCTTGGCCTCCACTATTTTCTGCTTCAGGCGGTGGAGCCAAATGCGGCTGTCGAGCACTTTCCCCACTTCGCGGTTCTTGCCTACCAAGATGCAGCCCTGGGTGTCGTCGGCGGTGTTGCCTGCATGTATGCGTATGCCCGAGAAGTTAGGTACGCCGAGCAGTATGGGCAGCCACTGCTTCATCTTCGGGCTCCACGAAATCACCACCGCATAGCACTCACAGGGGGACAGACCCTCTGTGAGCATAATCTATAATTCACTTAATCAGGAGAATGAAGGTCCACCGAAAAAAGTAAAACAAAAATAACTAAAGCCCCAACAAGAACTCCATAAGATGCCACGTACCATAAGAACCGCATGTGGCGGGGCATGCGACAAAACTCCTCTGAATCTTCTTTGTAGGATTGTCCGAAACCAGTGTTACGGCTGATGAAATAAGCCAATAACAATCCTACGGCCCAGACCACCAACATGTCATTAATGTCTTTGATAGTCCATATTGGCCACAAAAAGGCTACTGCAAAAAGATATACGCCCCCGATGCCATATGCGCCTATAGTGGCATAGAATAGTTTGATTCCTAAGATAGCCCAACCCTTATCTCTTGTCGGATATGGATCGAATCTATCTATGAATCTATCTATTGCAGAATAGGTATAATACATATAATTTTTCCACTTCAGTATCTTCCTCCATAAAGAATCGGGGGGACAGGTTTTTGATTGCTCCCCTTGCATCACATGGCAGATGCCCGTGCCGTTTTTCTCTCGCTTTTGTCGTGGCATAGAATGCTTGTTTACGTTATATAGCGCAAAGATATTTATTTTTCTTGTTACCACCAAATA
>JAEEGI010008547.1_pt1 | contig 22595 bp, 5 predicted proteins | sample 8958751 | NCBI WGS metagenome assembly JAEEGI01 (sample SAMN16246545, study PRJNA631951) | gut metagenome | biome: gut microbiome; feature: rumen; material: KS-attached | host: Bos | place: Iran: Karaj | collected 2018-10 | reverse complement strand
AAAAAGAAAAAAAAAAAAAAGAAGAAGAAAAAAAAGAAGAAGAAAAAAAAGAACAAGAAAAAAAAAAAGAAGAAGTAAAAAAAGAAGAAGAAAAAGAAGAAGAAGAAGTAAAAAAAGAAGAAGTAAAAAAAGAAGAAGAAAAAAAAGAAGAAGAAAATAAGAATGTTGCCATAGATTCAATAGAAGGAAATAATGGATTAAATAATTCAAATGAAAACAATAATGAATTACCAAATAAAAATCTAAAAGAGATAAAATCATCAAATGATTTAGAGATAAATGAAATAGAATCACAAAAACAAAATTTACCTGCTCCAAATAATGAGAAATTGATTGATGAAAAAAAAAATGTTTTTTATTTTATTGTTTGTATGACTCTAGATGAATATGAAAAATATAAATTTTACTCTCAGGATAATATTCAATTTATTAATGTATTTAATATACAATCTCAAAATCAAAAATATTATTATTATATTTTTAAAGCCGAATTAAATGGAAATTTTCATCTTTATATATATGGGAATAATATACGTGAACATGAAATAAAAATAAATAAAAAAAAAAGTTTTTTGCTTTTTGAATGTTTAAAAGGAAAAAAAAATCAACTAATTTTTCAAAAAATATCTTTTGAAGAAATTTTCAAAACCTATTTTAATTATTCAATAGGATTAAATGATTATCTTTTTAATAGTGAATTATATAAATATGGTTATGAAAGAATAAAACTTTTAATGGAAAAACCTGATTCTAAAAATTATTGTTGTTTTTCTTTTTTTATTGATATTTTATCTTTAAATATATCAATTTATAAAGATTATAGTAAAATTAAAGATATATTAAAGTATTTTGATATTCAATCATTTAAAGAAACAAAATTAACTTCAAACAATGAAAATACAATAAAAAAATTATATGAAGATAATCAAATAATTTCAGGAAAAATTACTTCAGAAATGAATTTTAAATTTGAAATATTTCTAATAATGGCAGAAATGGCTATTCAAAATATCAATAATACAATTGATTTATTGTCATTATCAAAATCAAATAAACAAAATATTGCAAATGCAATTTGTCAATGTTTTAATATTTTTCCAAAAGAAATTTTTGTTGAAGATTTATTAAATTGTTTCCTTATGTTAATTTCAAAAGATAAACTTTATTTAAATAAAATAATTGAAAAAACAATATGTTTTAAAGATTTTATAAATATAGTCAACAAAAACATTGATTATTTTAAAAAGATATCATTTACAATTTCAACAAGAAATTTTATTAGAGAAGATTTTGGAGAAGCAAAAGAAATAATTCCAAAAATAAAAAAAATTCTTTCTGAATGTCATCAATCATGTTTAGATAGTGTTTCAATCATTGAAAAATGTTCTAATTTTTCAGATTATCTTTCTCATAATAATAAATTGATTTTATATCATTTAATTAAAAAAAATAATGATATAATAAAAATTCAATTAGGAAAATCAATGATGATGAATGATGCTCAAAACAATGAAGAAATTATTCATAATATTAAGGAGTGTATTGCTTGGAATTTTCCAGAAATTTATCCTATTGTTATTGATTCATTTAATAAATTAAATTTCCAAATAATGAATTTAAATTTTATAAATGATTTTGTTGTTGTTTTCAAACAATTTCAATTTTTTGAAACTTCTAATTTAACCAACAGAAAAATTGAAAATACTATATTTTTTTCTATGCTTTCTAAAATTCAAAGAGTTACTGAATTTTCAAATATATTTTGGAAATTATTTCGATTTAATATGAATTATTATTTCAAGCCTGATGAAAGTTGTATAGTAGTAAATAAATTTTTTCAAATATTTTCAAATTGTGAGCAAAGTATTAAGAACAATAATTTATTTGAAATAATTAAAGAGACATTTATTTGGTTTTCTCATAATACTGAATCAATAGATTATTCTTTTGTACAATTGGAGGAATATTACACTGCAAATAATTCAGAAGAAGAGTTAATTGTAAAAAAAAATATTAGTAACACTTATGTTCAATTAATGAAATTTTTTATGGAGAATAATTCATTGAATAATGATTATGAAGATTATTTATCTAATTATATTATAAACTCAATTGAATTGTTGAATAATGAAAATTTATGGATTATATTAAATGAAGAAAATATTTTTTCAAAAATAAAAAAGTATTTAAATCAATTTATTTTGCAAAAGTCAGATTTCTTAGTTGAACCTTCAAAAAAGATAAATATATTTAAAAAAATAACATCAATTGAAATTAAGAATGAATTTAAAAAATCTAAATATTATATTGATTCTATGGAGGCAATTAATAATTTTAAAAAAGATATCGAAGAATTGAATTGTTCATTTGATGAATTTCAACTATTTTCAAATCTATCTGAAATAGATTTAAATGAAAAAATTAATATTCTCTTAATTGAACAGTCAGATAAAGTAAATTTCATAAATAATATTAAATCAAAAATAAATGAATTTATTGATTTACAAAATAATTTGACTGAATGTGATGAATATTTTACAAAAATTAATATAACTGATAATGAAGATAAATTATTTATTCATAAAATTAATTCGGTGAAAAAAATTTTTAAAAAAAGTAGAAATAAATTATTATCAAACATTTATCAAACTTTAGATTCCAATTTTAGGAGAAAATTAAATGATTTGTTTCAAAGAGTAAAAAAATTTAATCAAATTGAAGAATTTAAATGTTCAAAATTATTTATAAATAAAATTCAATTAAAAATAGAAAAAGAAGAATTAAAATTAAAAGATTTAGAATCAAACATAAATGAATTAAAAAATTTATTTGATTTAGAGTCATTAGGAAATTTATTAAATTTAGAATTTCAAAATTTTTTTTATTTATTCTCTTCAGAAGAAGAATTATTTGAAGAATTAAAAAAATTAAAAGAATATTTTGGAATTAAAGAAGATAATAATGATATAAATGATTTAATAAAATTTAATTTTAGAAAAGAATTAACAGATAAAGTAGTATCAAGTTATATGAAAACTATAAAAATATTAGATTTAAATTCGGATATTTATGAAGAATTTAGTAATTTTAGAGAAAATTTATCAGATTTAGATTTTATTTCAAAAGAAATAAATTCAGATACAATAAAAGAAAATATTGATAAAATAAATAATATAATTGAAAATATAGAACAATTTGCAAAAGATATGAATTTAAAAATAATGCCTTTAGATCCTATTTCAACAATAATTAAAAATTTATGGGAAAATAATTTATTTGAATTTATTTTCAATTTAACAAATAATGATATAAGAGATTTAAATAATTCTATAACAGGAAATTCTGTTGATATTAATGATATAAAACATTATTTAATTCTTAATCATTTAATTATATTATTTAAAAAAATAGTGAATTATAATGAAAAAAAAGAAAATAATGAAAATGAAATAAATGATTTAGAAAAAGAATTAACTCAAAGTATTAAAATAAATAAGTCTTATAAATTTGATTTCTTTAAAAAAATTCCTAAAATTCTTGAAAAACTAAACGAAGAAATGAATATTGAAGATATTAATATTATTATTAAAAAAGCAAATTCTAAAAAAAATCAAATAAATGAACTTTTACAAAATAAAACTGGATTTGAAGTTTATAGAGAACAAATTAATTTAATTATGGAAAAATCAATCATTAAAATTTTCTATCAAGAAACATTAAATAAAGATTCAGATAAAAATTTAATTTTAGGATATAATTGTATAGTGTTTTTTTCGGATAATTCAAAAGAAAAAAATTTTCAAGAAATAATTGAAATGCAACAAATAGCTTCTTTAAGTCAAAATAAAAATCAAGACAATAATAAATTAAATAAATTTATTGAATTAATTGATAAATTAAAGGATTTAATTAATAATTGTTCTATTTTAACTGCAAAAGGTTTCCCTGATTATTTTCATTTTGAAATCATTATAGAAAACGAAAAAGAATTATTAAAAGATTTAGTAAATAATATTCAAAAAAGTTTGGATCAAGAAAATCAAGAAATGAAAAGTATATTAAAAAAAATAGATCAATTACAAATGGAAGCATATAAAAATAAAAATTATTTAAAATTTTTTTCAGGACAACAATTATTAAAATTTAATAACTTCTTAAAGAACAAAATAGGAAATAACGATGGAAAAAAAACTCAAATTCATCATTTATTATTACATATCATGGGAAATAAATATAAAAAACTAGATGTAGATTATTTGTATAAATCAATTCTTTCATCACAAACAATAAAATCTTTTCAAGATTTTAATATAGATGAAGATGAAATAAATACAAATTTAAATCAAAATAATAATTATAAGAGATCATTCTCAGAAATTAATAATGAAGTCGATAATATAAAAAAAATAAATGAAATGTTTAATAATATAGAAGATTACTTAAAAAAAATAGTAGAAGAAAATGGATTAGATGAAGAAAGAATATTTGAAAATTCTAAAATAAAAAATGATAATTATATAAATAAAAAAGGGATTTTTATAACAGAAAATAAAAAAATATATGAACAAGCATTAAAATATTATAAAGAATTAGTAGGAACAGAGCCCCCAAGATATTCAATATTATTATGTAATGAAGAAACTACTTCAGAAGAATTATTAGCTTTCTTATATTTAGCTATTATGTGTAAATATCATTCTCTTTTTCTTATATTAAAACCTGAAAGATTAAATTTAATTTTAAGAGTTGAATTACAAGATAAATTAGAAAAAATATTTGAAGATAAATTAGAAATTAATTCTTTGATTATTTTCCTTTTTTATGATATTGGAAAATCTGATATTGGAAAAGAACTATTAGAAATGAAAGAAATAAGAAAAATTGATGATCCAAATATAAATTTAGATATAAGAAATGATATTGAAATTGTTTCTTCAACTTTAGCAGGATATGGTAAAAGTGCATATATTGAAAATGAATTTAAAAAATTAAATTATTTATATTTAATCTTTACTTTAGGAGGAGAAGTTAAAAGAAGTATAATAATGAGAAGATTAAAAGAATTAGATTTGCAAAAAAATTTTGATTATGGTTTACATATTGATTTATCTGAAACTAAACAAATTGAGTTATTTGAAGATTTTCTCTTTTCTTTTCTTATTCTAAAAGAATATACTCAAAATGAAGATATTTTTTGCTATCAAAACAACATTAATATTAAAATAGAAATTCCAAAAGGTTTTTATAATTTTATGGATAAATTTTCTATTTTAAAATTATTTAAACATAAAGAAATTAATTCTCTTCCCGAATATAAAATATTTAATGAAAATGATAAACAATTTAATGATGAAGAAGACATAAAAAAAGACAAAGAAATTTATAAATCACTTCCTTATCCAAAATCAAATATTTTATCTTTAGATAAAATTCCAGATGAGATTAAATTAGAAAGAAAAAATCATAAATACTTATATAATTCAGACGTTCAAATAGTTTGTAATTATTTAAATTTATATGATAATAATACTAATATTTTAAAAAATAAAAATGTATTCTTTTATGAATTAAATCAAATGGATTATGAATCAGATAATATGAATTTTTATTATTATCCAAAATTCATCGATGAAAAAAAATGTGATAAACTAATAAAAAAATATTTCAACAAAGAGAATATATCATATCACCAAATAAATATATTTCTAAAAGTATTAGCACATCAATTAAAGTTATTTTCAAATAATTATTATTTAATGAAAGAATCATTTATATATTCAGGAGAGGATACGAAAATAAGAATAGATTTAATAAAAGAAATATTAAATTTAACTAAATTTTTCACAATAGGAGCTTTTGATGAAATTGTAACAGAACAAGGAGGAGCAATATTTGATTATAGTGAAGATAAAGCAATGGAAGAAGCCACAAAAGCTTTATCTTCAAAAGAAAAAATTATTAATTTTTCTAATTTAAAAGATAAAAGTTTAGTTTGTTTTAATGAAGATACACAGGGAATTACTATAATTACTAATTCTTCAAAAGATTCTCAAGAATATATTAAATTAGAAAAGTTATTAAATATGTTTAATAAAAATAAAAAAGTTAAATTAATTGATTTTAATTCTAATATAGATGAAAATATTGAAAAGGAAGATGAAGAAAATAAAAAAATAAAACAAATTGTTGAAGTTAAAAAAAAAAATGAAGAAAAAGAAATCGCAAATGCAAAATTTTTAAGAATAATAAAACAATATTTATGTATTGATAATAAATCAATAAAAGATTTAAAGGAAAAAATAGGATCATATACTTTCACAGCAGATAATTTTTTTAAAATGATTCAAATATTAATTAGATTAAAATCAAATATATCAGTAATATTAATGGGAGAAACAGGATGTGGAAAAACAAGTTTAATAAATACTATATGTGAATTATCTGATTATAAATTGATAACAAAAAACATAAATGCCTCAATAACAGATAACGATTTAGTAGCATTTATAGTAAAAAATAATTTATTAGACAAAGATGAAAAAATAGGATATGATGAAATAGAAGATGATTTAGAACAAGATTCAAATTCAAGAACACAAACAATAAGTAATATAAATATTCCTAATAATGAAATTAAAAACGAAGAAAATGATAAATTTACTGTGGTGTTTTTTGATGAATTTAATACTTGTAATTCACAAGGTTTATTAACTGAAATTATGTGTGAACATAGAGTTCAAGGCAAAAAAATAAGAAAAAATGTTTCTTTTATTGGAGCTTGTAATCCTTATAGAAAAAAAATAATTAAACAAGATAATACTGCTTTAATTAAAACTACTTCTAAATTTTCTAATTTAGTTTATACTGTTAATCCATTAACTCATTCTCAATTATATTTAGTTTTAAATTTCGGAGTTTTAAGTCAAGAAGATGAAAAAAAATATATTGAAAGCATTGCAGAATATGAATTAAAAACAATAATTAAAAATGAAGATATATATAATAAAGTTCATCCTCTAATGGTAAAAGCATTTTTAAAATCACAAGAAATAATAAGAGAAAAAAATGGAAAAGAATCAGTTAGTTTAAGAGAAATAAGAAAATTTTTAATTATATATAAATTTATGTATAAAGATTTTAAAAAAAAACAAAATTTACAAATATCAAATGAAAATGAAAATGATGAATCTAAATTAAAATTAGATTTTACATTTTACCAAAAAACAAGAAAAGAAGAAATAATCCATAAATATGCAATATCAGTGGGAATATTTATATGTTTTTACATAAGATTACAATTACAAGATAAACCAAATTTCGAAAGTGAATTATTAGAAATATTAGATCTACAATTATTAGAATATCCTGAAAAATTACAAAATGAATTAGTTCAAAATATAGAATTTGAAAGAGGAATAGCAGCAAATAATATATTAAAATTAAATTTATTTATAACATTTATAGGAATTTTAACAAGAATTGCAGTTTTTCTTGTAGGTCCACCAGGTTGTTCAAAAACATTATGTATGAATTTAATAAAGAAATCAATGCAAGGAGTGAATTCACAAAATCAATTTTGGAAACAATATCCTCAATTAATAGTAACTTCATTTCAAGGTTCATTAACTTGTACTTCAAATGCAATTAAAAAATCCTTTGATCATGCTTTTACAACTTTAGAAAAATGGAAGAAAAAAAATCCAATTGATAATAATAATATTAATAATGGTAATGATATTATTTCATTAGTTTTTATTGATGAAATTGGATTATGTGAACTTTCACCTTCAAATCCTTTAAAAGTTCTTCATTCATTTTTAGAATTAGATTATAAAAATAAAAATGATAGAGATAAAATTGCTTTTGTTGGTATTTCTAATTGGAAATTAGATGCTTCTAAAATGAATAGAGGTATTTATTTAAATGTTTCTAGTCCAGAAAATAATGAAAATGATATGATTCAAACTGCAAAAGAATTATGTAGTGTTTATAATAAAAATTTCTATATTGATGATATTAATCAAAAATTAATCAATAGTTTAAGTAAGGTTGTTTATAGATATAAAAAAAAATTAAATGATATTTCTGATATAAATAGAAATTTCCATGGTACTAGAGATTTCTATAATTTAATTAAAAGTGTTGTTAGAAATATTATGAAAAAAAAAGAAAAAAATATTCAGGTTAATATTTTAGAAGAAGCTTTTTTTTCTATTGAATGCAATTATAATGGTTTAATTCAATATAATGAATCTTCATCTTCAAAAGCTATTGAAAAAGAAATGTTAAAAATATATTCTTCAGAAACAAATTTAAAAATAAATAAATTTAATATAATGGATTGTATTAAAAATAATATAAATGATTTTGAATGTAGATTTTTATTATTAATAACTCAATCTTCTTTAAGTCAATATTTAGTTATGAATATAATTCAAAATGAAGAAGAAGAAAGAGAATATTTTTATTATCTTGGAAGTTTATTTGAAGAAGATAAATTTAATGAAACTTACTGTGCAAAAGCAATAAATAAAATAAGATATTATTTAGAACAACCAATAATTTTAATATTAAAAAATTTATCAACCACATATGCATCTCTATATGATTTATTAAATCAAAGATATTCATATACTTTAGAAAAAAAATATGCAGAAATATCAATAAATGATATTAGAACTCAAACTTATGTAAATGATAATTTAAGAATAATAGTATTAATATCAAAAGAAGCTTTAGCTTATCAAGATCCTCCTTTTTTAAATAGATTTGAAAAATATGTTATTTCGTATGACTCTTTGTTAGACCAAAATCAAAAAGATATTGCTAAACAATTTATGAAATATAAGAATTTATTTAAAAAAATTGAAGGATTGAAAATTAATCCTGAATATGAATTAATTAATTTCTATGAAGAAGAAATTAAAGGTATGATTTTCGATGGCAAAAAATATGATGGAAAAATTACTAATTTTAATTATGAAGATTATATTTTTTCTCAATTATCTAAAACTTTTCCTCAAGAATTAATTGCTTTTTTAAATATATATAGATATCAAAATTATAAAGATTTAGTAGAAAAAATAAATTACTATTATAAAAAAGGAATTCATTCAAATTTAAAAAATTATCTTTCAAATACAAATAATTCAAAAAATGTGATTTATACTTACACTTCAATAATTAAACTAAAATTTAATTTTGAAATTGAACATAATATTTTTGGTTTACTTAAAGGAAATAATATTAAACATATTTTGATAAATGTTATTCAATCAGAAAGAGAATTAGAAATTATATTAGAAGATTTTTATTTATCAGAAGATCAAAATATTATAATGTTTCATTTTAATGGAAAAGAATTAGAAAACTTAGAATTTGTTTCAAGTTATATTGAAAGAATAGAAAAGGAAAAAGAAAAAGAATCAGAATCAGAAAAAGAAATTAAAAAACTTTTCTTAATAATTATTCATTTAAAAAGATCAAATACTGAACCATTTAATCAATCTTTTTTGTCAAATTTAAGTTCTTATTCTCAAATATTTATTGATAATCTTTTTGGAAGAAACGAAGAAATTTATGAATATTTAGGTAAAAATCAATTAGATTTATATAATTCTTCTTTAATTAATGTTGAAGAAGAATTTAGAAAAAATATTTATGCTGCTTTTATTACTATAAAATATACTTTTGATTTTAATATGCCTATTAATACCTATAGAGATAACATTATTACTTCAATATTAAATGATAATAATTTAATTAAAGAAATTTGTGATAAAATTGTAGAGAAAATAAATTTAAATGTAAATATATATGATATTATATTTAAAAATTATAATTTTGAACAAGAATCAGATTTTATATCAATGTTAATAAAAGAATTAAAATGGGAATTTTTAAAATTTTTATATAAATTTATCGTTAATTCAGAAAAAAAAGGAATATTACAATTTTATTCTAAAAATTTAAAAGGCTTTGTAAAAGATATTTGGGATAAATATTTAATTGAATTTGATTTCACAGAAGGTGAAATTCAATATAATCCAGAAGGAAATATAATAAATGTTAAATCATCATATAATTTACCTTCAATTAATACAATTAAAAATATAAGAAAAATTATAGAATTAAGAAAAAATGAATATAAAGATCAAGAAGATAAATTAAGAACTTTTCAAAGTCCTTCTGATTTATTATATGAAAAATATGATGAAGATGATGATGAAACTGATGAATTTATAGAAAAAAGAAATTTAATTAATGAATATTTTTCTCCTAATAAAGAAGATGATATTTTAAAATATGAATCAGTCAGAGATTTATTAGAAGAATATTTTCAATTTCCAAAAGATAATTTAATTAAAAGTTTATTAAATGTAATTAAACAAGAAGAAATATTCAAATTATTCCCTGATAATCAAGTTAATGAAGGTATTGTTTATTTGTTTGAAGATTATTATAGACAATATTCAAATGAATTAATTAATAAAGAAAAAAATGAATTTGTTGAATTTATTAAATTTTTCACTAAATTAAGATTTGAAAAAAGAGATCCTGATATTTTAATTGATCATATAAAAAGTATTTTATGGCTGGAAATATATAAAGAAGAAATGACTTATATATTAAATATTTTCTCAGATATAATTGATATAATTCCTGATATTATTGATTTAATGAAAGAAAAAATTGAAAATAAACAAGTAGAATATTTAATTTCTCAACATCATCCAAGTTTTAAAAAAGAAATTAATTATCCATTTTTAATATTTCTTGATTCAATTTGTTTAATTTTATTAGAATATATTTTAATAAAAGATGTTCAAGATTTAAATAAAAATATAACTCTATATTCAAATATAAATAAAAATGCTGAAATATTAAATTCTTCTTTGAAATTATTATCCAAAGAATTTTATAGATTTAAATTTACATATTTAATATGCAATATAGCAATAAAAAAAAATAATAAAAATAAAGAAGTAATAGAACATTATATTAATTCATTAATCCAAGAAAGAAAATATATAAGAGAAAATGATATAGATAAAGCAACTATTGAATTTAATAATCAACATAATTTATTACAACAATATTTTAGTAATGAAGAAGGATTTGAAAAAGTAGCAATATCATTAATTGTTTCTAAATATAAAGAAATAAATAATGAAAATTTCAGAGCAAATTTATGCAAAAAAATAAAAGAAAATGATTATTTACTTCAAAATTCAACTGAATTTTTTGTTCTTATTTTTAAAAAATATAATATTACTCCTGATTATTTAGAACTAAATAACGATGATGATAATAATCCTTTTAATTTTGAATTAAAAGATAATGTTTTATTAAAAGAAATTAATTGTGAAAATGAAATGCCATTACAATTAAAAAATATCTTAAAAACTATTTTTAAATTTAATGTTGATAAATATTTCCAATCTGAACTTCAAGATATTGATAGAAATAAATCAGAAGATGAAATAAAGAGAGATGAATTAGAAAAATTAATTGGAGAAGAGCCTTTTAATTATTTTAAATTAGCATATGAAACATTAAAAAATATAATATATCATAACGTTGATGAAATATATAATAAAAATATAAAAGAACAATATTGTATAGTTTATTGTAATTATTATTTAGAAAATTTAGTTAAATTTATTTTTACAGAAACAACTTATTCAAGCACAATGAAAACTAAATTTTTAGAATTTTTATCAAAAGATCCAACTGATTTAAAAGAAACAATAAGAATGGTATTTTTAAAATTAATAAAAATTAATTATATTAGAGATAATGTAGAATTTTTAAGTAATATAAAAAATTGGAGTTCAAAATATCATTTAGAACAACTTGTTGAAAATTATAAACCCGATACTCAAAAAAGTGTATTTAATTTATTTTTCAGTGGGAATGATAAAGAAAATTATTTTCAATTAGTTAATAATAAACTAAATATAGATACATCAAAAACACAAAATTTCAATTGTAATAAAGAACAATTATTTGAAATTTTAAATATTTTCTTCAATCAAAATATTAGTGATTTAAAAAAAGAAAACAATATAAAACATTTAAAAAAGCCATCAATTAAATCATTTAAAAATTTTACATCTGAATTAAATCAAAACACAAAAAATTTAATCAATTTATTTTTTGATGAATCAACTTATTCATCAAAAACAAAGAATATAATAAGTGATTATTCAACAGATGAATTAGAGATAATATTATATGGATATAAATTATCAATATCATGTTCATTATCAGATCCAAAATCAATATATTCACTAATGTCATCAAATAACATAATAAAAGAATTAAATAAATATTATATTCCAGGAGCAGAATTATATTCAGATTTACATGTAGAATCATATTATTCAATAAATAAATATATTCAAACATCAAATAAAGAAGGAATGGGAGAAGGATTTTATATATGTAATTGTGGTGAATGGTATTATAATACTTGGTGTGGAGTTCCTATTTCTGTTACTAATTGTATTAATTGTGGAAAAGAAACTGGAGGAAAAGATGAATATTTAACTAAAAGAGGAAAAACAGAATATTGTAAAGAAATTATTAGAGTCTATTATGATGAAAACAATAAAAATGCTGTTGAAAACAGAGCTGATTTAAAAAGAAGATATTTAGATAAATGGTATGATAGTATATTATTGAAAGATTTTAAAAATGAAACTGAAAAAAAAATGAACAAAGATTACAAAGGTTTTTTAAATGAAAATTATCTTTTATTTATTGATGAAAATAAAAAAATTAGGAATTTAACTCAATTATCTTATAGGATATTATCATTTATATTTTATTCTAATTTATTCTTTCAATATATTTTAGGAAATATTCAAGATAATGATTTAAAAGATAAAGTTCCTTTTGAAGAACAAAGTTATAATGGGACTTTTACTGGAAGTTCAAGTTCAAAAGATGAATCTTCTGGAAATTGGGAAATTTATAGGATTCCAATTTTAGAAAAAAGAAAAACACAAAAAAGAACTCTTCAAGATATATTTCATTTAATGAAAAAAAATTGGACATTTATAAAACATTCATTAGAAATTTCTCAAATCAATAATATTTATTGTTTTATGAATATTATATTTGAACAGTTGCATGCTTTAATTAAAACTTCTTCTTCAATGAAAACAACAAGTGAACGAATTTCATTTGAAAATTCAATAAATGATTTAACAAAAAATACAATTGATAATTTTAAAGAATCTTCAAAAAATTATTTAAAAATGAAAGATGAGTTAGTAGATGTTTATCAAGATCCAATAATAGGAGTTGATCCAAAAGAAAATCCTAAATATCCTTATTTTACAAATTTAATTTCAATAAAAACAATATCAATAGAAAGTTTAAAAGAAATATTAAATTCAAAAGAAAATTCATCTGAATTATATCCTGTTTTAATGACTTATTTAGATACTGATCAAAAAGAAATTGAATATTTACAAAATATAAATTTAATGAATGAATTTGTTTTATTTTCAGTTGAAAATTATTCATATCAAATTTCTAGAGAAATTGCAAACAATAGAAAAATGTCCTATGAAGTTAAAAATAATAAAATACCAAAAAAGCCATTTTTAAATTTTAAAAAGGCATTTAATGATCATGAAATATATAAAAATGCAACTCAATATGATTGTAAAGATTTAATAAAAAAAGGTTTAAAAATAAGAAAATTAGATGAACAATTATATGATGATTTATCTTTATCTTCATTTTTAATAGACAATGGAGCTTGTAATTATGGAATGCAAATTGCAGCTGCTTATCAAGATTTTATTGGAATACAAAATACCTTTTTAAATAATATTATCAGTAAAATTGAAAATATTGAAAAACTTAAAAATATAGTTTTAAAAATGAAACAAAAAATTCCTCCTCAAAAAGCCAAAAAATGTAATATTGTATCATTTAAAATTAATACTGAAAATTATACTTCATTTTTACAATTATTACTTTTATATTCATATAAAGATGATCAAGAAAACATTAAATATGATTTAAATTCAATTGAAAATGAATTAGAAAATATTTTATTACCTGAAAAAAAACTTTTAGATACAAATCAATTATATGTTATTTATCAATTTGAAGCTTTTAGAGCAAATAATTCTTCTATTATTCCTCAATTTTGTCAAAAATTTCCTCAGAAAGGATTTTTAACTGATGAAGAAAAACAAATATTATTTAATTTCAAAGAAGCTCAAGAATCAAATGAAAATTATAAAAAAATATTATTTTCTATTCAATTACTTATATTTTATTTAAATGAAAAAAATAAACAAGAATTTGAAGAAGATGTTAAAATAAGTAAATTAATAAAAGAAAAAATTTTACCTTCATATGTTCATTTAACAGAAGAAACAAAAGATTTTTTTAATAAAACAAATTTTACAATATATCATATATTTCCAGTTTATGAATATTTTGAATTATTATGTTATGAAGATTTTAAGAATAATACAGATGATGATTACAAGAAAAATTTATCTGAAGAAAAAGTCAAATCAATAAATAATTATTTTACTGAAAAAGAAAAAGAAAATGGATATTTAATAACAAAAATAGTTTTAAGTGGAGCAGTAAGAAAATTTATTTCTAGAATATTAACTGGAAAAAGAGATGATTTAGAAATAAATCCAGATTTTGAATTATTTAGTTATTTAGAATATAAAGAAGATATTTGGAATAGTGAAGTTTTCAATAATAATCATTTTTCTGATGAAATTTCCCAATTATCTTCTTTAGATATTCATGTTAATAATGCTATTAATTTCTATGATGTTCTTGGAGGTGATAAATGTTTACTTGGTAAAAAAATTGAGCAAGAAGTAATTAATAAGGAAATTAAAAATAAAGAAGAAAAAAATAAAATTAAAAATGATCAAAAGAAGAAAAAGAAAAAGAAAAATATTGAAGAAACGATTTTTTAAATCATAATATATCTTTAATTTATTATTATTATTTAATAATAATTTTGAAAAATTATTTATTTATTTATTATTTTTTTTAATTTTTTGAATTATTTTTTAAAATTTACCCAAAAAACATTTAAGTAAAAAAATAAAACAAAACTTTTAAGTAAAAAAATGGACAATTTATTAGGTAAAAAAAGGAAAATGAATTTAAATGATTCTCAAACAACATTTTCATCAAATGAAGAAACACTTCAAGAGAAAATATCATTAATTTTAAATCAAACAACAATAACAGAAACTGATAAAAAAATAATAAATAATATAATAAAATCAATTCCAAAAGAAATCAATCCTAAAAATAAAAAAAAAATAAATTTAGTTTTAGATCTTGATTCAACATTAATTTATTCACAATTAATTCCAAATCTTCGAAAAAATTATTATATAGAAAAAGAATTATTTCAAAAATATTTTCATTCAAAAGAAATTGAAATTATTCGTCTTTCACCAAATGAAATTTATGTTGTTCAATTTAGAAAAGGATTAAAAGTATTTTTTGATAAAACTAAAAATTTCTGTAATTATTAGATTAGTACTTGTTCTTTTCAAGATTATGCTAATCAAATTATTTCTAAAATGAAAAAAAAATTCGAAATTAAATTTAGTGGATATATTGCTAATAAGGATTTAACTAAAGAAAAAAAATCAAAAAATTTAAAAGAATTAAATTTACTAGAAAATAATACTATTATTTTTGATGATAATCCTCATTATTGGACAAAAAATTTATCTAATTTAATTTTATCCAAATACTTTATAGATAATTATATTAATTTTTTCTTAAAGATACATTTTGATTTTAATTATTATCCTTTACTTTTACCTGAACAAGATGCTAATTGTAAATTAAAAGCTCACATTTCAATTTTTAAAGATTATAAAATAAAAAATTTTCAAAAACTTATGACAAAATTACCTTATTATGTTGAATCACCTTATTTAAATAAGAAAAAACAATTAGATTATATTTCTGATTATATTTTAAAAGTTTATTATTTATATTATTATTGTAATATTAATGTTCCTGATTCTATGAGTATTTTGAAAATGAATATTTTTTATAATATTAATTTTAGTGTTTCGAGTAGTTTACCAAATAATATAGAATTAATTCAAATTATTAAAATGTGTGGAGGTAATATTATAAATAATTGCACTATTGAAAAATCAATTAGTGAAATAATTTATATTGATAACGAAAAAAAAATGATTAATGAAAAGGAAACAATTAGTCAAGATTATATATATGATTGTTATTATATGAATCATAAATTTGATGAAAGTGATAAAGATTATCATTTCAATGACATTATTGACTTAACTAAAGAGGATAAATAATCTTTATTATTTAATTATTATATCAACTTTAATTAATTATATTTAATAAAATATAAAAAATTTAAAAAATTTCTTTATAAATACCTAGAGAAAAGTATTTTTGGGATAAAAAAATTTTATATTATGTAGTCCTATATTAAATGAATAATTTCTACAAGAAAAATTATTTATCTCCTTTATTTATTTCTTTATTTACTTTATTTATAAATTATTATTATAATAAATATTATATTATAAAATTTTTTTTTTTTTATATTTTAACATTCTTTTCATTTTATATATATTATTTCCTTTCCTATTTATTATTGTATCAATTGAATTTATACTATTATTTTTTGAGTTATTTTTTATTTTTTCTAAGTCTTTTAAATTAACTGTATCTTTATTTTTTATTATATTATTTTTTTCTTTTATAGTTTTTTCTAAAAAAGATTGTTTGAATAAAAAACCTATTTCATCTTCTTCTTCTCCAAATTGATTTTTAAATTGTAAATTTTGATAATTAACATTTTTTAAATAATTTAAGGACTGAGAAACTGTTCTTAAATAAGTATTTTCTTTTAAAAGTTCTGAAACTTTTTGTTTTATTTTTTTCTCATTTTCTATATTTAATGAATAATCTTCTTTTAAATAATATATAAGAGATAATGAAACTTGCTTTAAATTTTTATTTTCATTTATTAATAAATCAATTTGTTTATTTAATTCTTTATTTTTTTCAGAATCTATAAATTGAAAATATTTATTTGCATAAAAACTTATATTTTTAATAAAAACATTTTTTATAATTGAAATAAATTTTAAAAGAAAATCAATTAAATTATTTTTTTGATTCAATTCATTTTTTAAATTTTTTTCTTTTAAATATTTATTTTTACTCATAATAGAAAAACTAATTTGTTGAGAATGAATATATTTACTTTTATTTTTAATATCTATATTTCTTTTATTTTTTATATCAAAATTAATATTATTAATAAAACAATTTGTATTATTTCTTATATTATTCGATAAATTTCTTTTAATATTTTTATTCAATAAAAAAGATTTTTCTTTATCTTTTTTAATTTTAGATTTTTTTTTAATAAAAACCTTAAAATTTTTATTAACATTCAAATTAAAACTTTTATTCATATATTTATTATTATTACTATGAATAGTTTTCCTTTCTTTAGAATTTTTATTTCTAATTTTAGCAAACTCATTTTTTAATTTACTAATCATTTTATCATAACTTCTAGGAGAATCAATAGCAGAAGAAACTTTAGAACTTTTATCTTTACTTTTTTCTATTTTTTTATCAACATATTTTTTAACATTTAAAGAATTAAATGGTGAAATACTTCTTGACATTGGAGTATTTAATATACTTAATAATTCGCTTTTACTTTTATTATTCATTGTTAAGTTTCCAATTGAAATGTTCTTTGTTTTTTTCTTTGTTATATTTACTTTTAAATTATAATTATTTAACAAATTATCATCTTTCTTTTTTTTTCCTTCAATTATACTTTCAAGTGGAAAAAATTCTTTTGAAATATTATGTGTTTTACCTAAATCTAAATTAAAGATTTTGTTATTTTTTCTAAATTTTTTTTTTAAATTAAGATTAGTAAACATTTTTTTTATTGAAAATTTTTAAAATAATTTAAAAAGAAAAAATAATAATTTTGTTTTAATACTATATTCTATTATTTAATAATAAGTAAAATATAAAATATAAAAAAAAATAAATTTTAATTAATAATTTTTTATTTCATTTAATTCCATTTCAATTTCATTAGAATAAAAACTAAAAGAACTTTGAGTAGTAGAAATATTATCTTTAACTTTAAAAGTTTTATAACATTTACTTAAAAATTTACTACTAGAAAAGACTTTAGTTAATTTTTTTAAAGGAACTTCAACAAAAATAAAGAGAATTAATCCAATAAATAGAATAATAAAAATACATAAAGTAGAATAAAAAAGAATATTTTGGCTTTCTAATAAAATTTGACTATCATTTTGATACATAACATAATAACAAATTAATCCAGTACATAAAATAATAGTAAAATAAGGTCTTGAAATAGCACAAAAATAATGGTGTTTTAAAATTATAATAATTTTACTGTCTGGAGATAAAATAAAAGAAAAAACAGAAAGAAATATTAAAAATAATATTATTTCATTATCAAATAAATAAAATAAATTCACCAAAAAATTATCTAAAAAATCATTAGAATTTAAATTTTTATTAAATTTCGAATATAATAAATATAAAAAAAAATAACTAAAAGGAAAAAAAATAACATTAGAAATCAATGAACTGAAAATAAATAATTTTTTATGTTTTTGAGTAATAATAATTATTTTTGTTGGAATAGTAATAAAATTTTTTGAAGAATTTTGAATATAAGAATTTTGAAAAGAATAATTCATTAAACCAAATAAAACTCCAATAGAAAAATAAACAATATTATAAGGAAAACTAATTAATATATAATTATTTAAATATAACATAAAACTTTTTGAAGGAAAAAAACCCATATTTGTAAAAAAAAAGGAATAACAGAAAAAAAAAAATTTCAAAATCGAAGAAATTATAATAAAAACAATAAGAAATAAATCTAATCTAAAATTATTTTTATAAAAATAAAAAATAATAACAGTCCAAAAAATAAATCCATTAATTTCATTAATTGCAACTTGAAAAGGATTACAAGTTAAATAAAAAAATTTACTTTTTGTGCTTTGAAAAATTTCCATTCCAAACATAGTATCAAAAGAAAAAAAATGTAATATTTCTCTTTCAAAATAAGTCCAAAAAGGTCCTTGTTTAGAAAAAAAATTAATAAAAGGAAAGAAATTATATTTATAGAAAAATGCATAAAACCAAATTAAAATATATTTATAAAAATTTTTCAGAATGAAAAGCAAAAATGTATTATTCCAAGTAATTTTTTTTCTATAAATTTTATAATTATTATTATCATAAAGAACATTTAATGAATTATTATTATCAAAGCAATTATTATCATTTGAGTTATGTTCTATAAAATCTATTTTATTATCTAAATAACATAAAAATTTATATGATATTGTAAAACCACTTAAACAAAAACAAAATTTATTTCCAAATCTTTGACAAAAAGCCATAAAAGAAAATAAAGGATTTTCACATAAATTTTCATAATTATTCCTATCATTTGCAATAGGTGATCTAAAAAAAATTTCAAATATTGAACCTAATATAAATAAGAAGATTGATAATGCTCTTAATCCATTTATTATTGATAACCCACTTGAATTAAATAAATTACTATCATATAATGATATATTACTTCTAAATATTTCTTCTACGTTTTCTCCTAAATTAAAACAACTTTTTATTTTACTTAATAATAATGATGATTCATTAAAAAAATATTCATTAAAAAAAGAGAAACAAGTAAATAAAATTAAAATATAAAAAGGAATAAAATAAAGAAGATGTTTATAAAATTTTTCAAAAGTCCATTGAGAATCAATATTATAAGCAACTAAGCCAGGAAAAATATTTGTATCATTATACATAATCACCAAAGCATTATAAACTAAATACCTATAATCATTATCAGAACAACCTTTAGGAATACATAAACCAAAAATTGATTTTCTTGCAACATTAAAATTATCTTCATTAATATTTTTTGTAACATAACTAAAAATAATATACGTTAAATTATTTTTAATAAAAAGAGCATCAGATATATAATAATATGAATAATAATTATATAAACAATCTTTATATCCACTTATATCATTTGGAACTTTTGAACTATCTAAAATTAATTTTTCTAAAGCTATTTTTTTATAAATATTTAACACTGTTGATAAAATATTTATACATTTATTTGAAATTGAAAAATAACTTTTTTTTTCTTCAACTAATGTTAGAGTTATATTTAATACTTGAGAAATGTAATTTGATAACTCATTTAATAAAGGAGTTGAATCTGTTGTTAAAACTTTTTCAAATTTTATTAAATCTTGGCATAAAATTGTATTTAAATTTAATAAACAAAAAATGGAGAAAAATAGCATATTATTTATTTATTTAAAACAATCGAAGAATTCAGTTTAAATTTATTTATTTTTTTGTTTAAAAATGGAGAAAAAAATCACCTTTAAAATCAAATAAGAAAGATTAATTTTAATTAAATCTTTAACAATTATATATTTTTTAAATTGATAAATATAATTATATATATATAATTATATTATAAAAATAGTTTTAATATGAATAAAAATTTACAATAATAACTGAATTATATGAGAGATTACCATATATTTTTGTTATATATATTAAAAAATTAGACCCAGAATAAAATTTTTTTACTTATTTTCAATTTCAATAAACTCATTTTCAAAATCATTAAAATCTAAATATTTATTAATATTTCTTTGATTAATATCAAAATCATTTTTAATACCATTATTATTATTAATATTATTAATATTATTATTATTATTATTATTATTATTATTATTATTATTATCAATATTAAAAGAATCATTGTTTTGTCTTTTCAAATATAATTTTTTCCCAGGATTATATAAAACATGAATATTTCTTGAATTTCTTAAACTCATATGTCTTTTAAGTTTTTGAGGGGGATTATTATCATTTAAATTAAAATTATTATTATTTTTTGAATTATTATTTTTTAAATCATCAAAAGAAATTTTTTCTTTTAATTTAAAAGTTTTTTTTGAAGTAGTATTACATTGAGTATACATTGGAATATCAATATTTCTTGCAGTTTGATTAATTAATATTTTTGGAGTATCTTTTTTAACTAATAAATTATTTTGAGTAAGAGTTTTTTTTCCTTTTCTAAAAGTATTTAATGTTTTAACAGAAATATTTGGATTTATAGAATTATTTATTGAACTATTTAATGAAATATGTGGCATTGGATTTTTATTTGAAATACAAAAATTATAATTATCTTGATTTATTGAATTTCTTAAATTTTGGTTTAATTTATTTTTATTTGAATAATCTATTATTTGGACTAAATTTATTCTATCATTTTTTTCTTTTTCTCTTTGTTCTTTCATACTTTGTTCAATTTCTTTTAATTTTTTTTCTTGTTCTATTTTATTTCTTCTTTTAATTTCTTCGTTTTTTTTTCTTAATTCTTCAATTTTTTTTAATTCTAATATTTTTTCATTTCTTTCTTTTTCTTTTAATTTTTCTTCTTCTTCTCTTTTTTTCCTTTCTCTTTCTTTTTTTTCAATTTCTCTTTTAATTTTTTTTTTTTCTTCTTCTTCTTTTCTAATTTTTTCTTCATTTAAAATGATATCAGCTTTTTCATAAGAAAAAAAATTACCATCTTTCATTTTAGGAATAAATTCTCTAACATCATGAACATCACTTAAAAATTCTAAATAAGGAATAATTTTAATTAATTCTCTATCATTCATATCATCTAACCAAGTTTTAATAGGAAAACCATTATCAATATTTAAATTATAAGAATTAGGATTATTATCAATAATAATAATATCATTCATTTCTCTATTTAATTTTTTTAAATCTTTTGTAAAATAATTATTCACAAAAGAACAATGTTGTCTAAATAATCTATAATTGCAAATATTTTTCTTGTCTAATTTATCTATTAAAGGAATTGCATATTGTGATAAACTTGCTGTAAAAATTACTATTTCATATAATTTACTCATTTTTTCTAAAAATTCTTCTACTCCAGGTCTTATTAAAACATTTACTTTCATTTTTTTATTATCTATATTTAAATCTAAATTTATATCACATTTTAAATTTGGATTTATAAAATTACTATGAATTAATGTTTCATCTAAATCCAATACTAAAGTTTTTTTAAATATAGATTTTTTATCAGGTAAATATTTCTCTATTGTTTCTATATTTTCTTTTATTTCATTTTTTTCTTCTTTTTCTCTTATTTCTACTTTTTCTTTATTATATATTTCTGGATTATTTAATGTTTGATAAATTGGACTATTTAATATATTTAAATTTTGATTTATATTATCTTCCAATATTCTTGGACATTGGAAATTTGATTTTTCATTTAAGACTTGCATCATAAATTTATTTATTATTATTAAAAAATAAAAAAAAGATTAAAAAAATTATTAAAAAAATTTAAAAAAAAATTTAAAAATTTAATCCTTTAATTTTTTTTCTCCAGTTATATATTGTAAAACATTAGAATAAGTTTTATT
>JAEEGI010008546.1_pt1 | contig 22596 bp, 18 predicted proteins | sample 8958751 | NCBI WGS metagenome assembly JAEEGI01 (sample SAMN16246545, study PRJNA631951) | gut metagenome | biome: gut microbiome; feature: rumen; material: KS-attached | host: Bos | place: Iran: Karaj | collected 2018-10 | reverse complement strand
AGTGTGTTGAGAATGACGGCACAAGGTTCTGTGCACTGAAGATGATGGTGGTGGAACAGAAGTTCAAGTGCAAGCAGTGGCAGATGAGCGACGGCATGAAGAATGCCGGTAAAGGGGGAGGCGTGGTTCGCCTGAAAGGAACCACAGAGGTAATCATTAAGTAGTAATCGAGCGAAGACAGTGAAGGAAGTCTACGTAGTGAAAATGGCCAAATTCCGACACCCTTCACTCACAAACCGCAAGATTATGAAAATCGAGGTAGAAGTTAGCCAGGAGGTACTGGCAGCCGTCATGGACGGCAAGTGTGTGGAAGGAAGGTTGCGCCTGCAGCTTTCGAGTATGGAAACGCATCAGGAGATAGGGTTCAGCCCCTACAACCGCAAGCCCAAGGGTAGTCAGGACAAGGTGATCTGCCTGTTGGAGAACGGATGGCTGAAGGAATCTCCCAAGCGCATCAAGTTCTATAACTCCGTTAAGAAGGGACTTGACCTGATGACGATTGACCACGTGATGAAGCGTGAGTTGAAGACTGCTATGAGGGCTCTGCTGGGCGACAAGCTCATGGAGCTGATGTTGGAAGAAGATGATGTTGAACAATAACAGAAAGGAGGACCATTATGAAGAAAATGGAATCGCAATTAGGCCAGTGGGTACACTGCTTTAAGACTTTAGAGGATATGACTGCCACGATGTCGCAGGATGCAGGCCGCTTTCTCAGCAAGATTGAGAAGCTGATGCGGAAGATTGACATGAGGAATCCCTATGATCGCGAGATCGCGATGATGGTGGCGACCAATCTTGCAGCCAGTGTGATATGTACCATTGAAGTGAACTTCGACCATGAGGCTGAGGGCATGGCCAAGTGGTGGTACGACTTCTACAAGGAGCAGTATTTAAACCTCGTAGATCAGAAGTTCCAGGTAGAGCCAGAGCCTAAGAAGGAGCAGCAGGAAGTGAAAACCACTGGACAGCTGTTTCTGGAGAGCGAAGGTATTGTTTAATCATCAAGAAGAAAGGATTTAGTATGGAAAATAAGATTGTTGTTTACGGTAAGTGTTCAGGCGTTGCCACCATCGCAACGTTCTTGGGAAATCAGTGGTGGGTAACGAATAAGGACGAGCGACTGGAACCGCTATATGGCGATCCGGCTTATGACCAGAGCGACTTTCGCTATCTGTGCGAGAAGGATGAGCTGATTCAGGTGAAGGATCTCGCTGGCATGATGGGCTGTGCCCTGATGTGTGGCGACGAGAACGCCAAGGAGATTCTGAAGAGCCGCTTCAAGGACATCAATGCGCTGGGCGTGAAGTTCCAGGCTATGCCACAGGTGATGAATCTGAAGGTTCGCGTGCTCGAAAATAAGGGCACATACAGGGTTTGGTGTGATGACTCTGACACCGAGTGGATGCGACTGTTCGACCTCGACGGCTTCGACGATGCCGTGACGGCTCTGGGTTGGGCAAAGGCCTATATCGAGTTCTTTGCAAGGCATGGCGTGAGTGTAAGGACGGTACTGAAATGCTCTGAGGACATGCTGGAGTTGTTGGCTGGCGAGACCCAGAACATGAAGATTGAGATTGACGAACTTTAATATCTGTGAGACTATGGAAGCATTAGTGACTATTATCGCGGTGGGCGCATACGCTGAGCGCCAGTATCAGAAGCAGGACGGCAGCTCTGAATACTTCAAGAGCCGTGGCGTGACGATGAAGCGCGGTGGTGACGTGATCTATGGTGAGATGACTGGTGAACTGGCTTCGAAGAACCGTGACACGCAGTTTCAACAAGGTATGCCCTATATTGTGAAGGGCTTCTGGAAACATCGCACATGGGGCGACAACAATGATCGCCATGAGAACGCCTTCTATATTACTGACCTTCAAACGCTTTGAGTATGGGATTTTGCTATCAGAAGAATTTCAGTAATCCTACGTTGCCCGTTGACGAGGCCCAGTTTTGGGCCCTCGTCAGGGCGACTCAGTGGAACGAGAACATCGACAAGTATCGTGAGACGGGCGAGGCTTCGTTGAAGCGCAAGTTACCTGCGTTCATCTTTCAGGCGATGTTCGACGAGACGCAATCCAAAAAAGGCAAGGTAGGCCGTTGGCGCAAGCAGGCTGCGACACGACTGACTGGCTTGGTGGTGATGGATATAGATCACGTGGAGAATCCACAACAACTATTTGAGAGTTGGGGATTAACGACAACTATGACAACTAAAACAACAATCGCTGCTGGCAGCGATGAGAAAAAGTTGTCCAAGTTGTCTGAGTTGTCGTCAAGAATCTTGCTCGTTTATGTGACTCCCTCAGGGCATGGTCTGAAAGTGGTCTTCAAGGCCGATGTCCAGAAGGGTAATCTCATCGACAACCAACACGCTATGGCAGAAGTCTTGGGCGTGGAGGTTGACGAAAGTTGCAAGGACGCATCGAGGATGTCGTTCATCTGCAAGGAATCGGATATTCTGTATATTGACAAGGAACTGTTTACGTATGAGAACAAGGAGTTTGCTGAGCGATATGATGCTCTATATCGAGACGGTCATTCACAGGCTACGACAACGGATGATCATAAAACGACAACTGAAACAACTAAGACAACATTTAATGGCGACAACATGTCGCCACAGGCAGAGGTTCTGCCTGAAATAAAGTTGTCTAAGTTGTCCATGTTGTCGTCAGAAAAGAACTCAGATTTGTCGTCAATAAAATGGAGAGGCTATGATGTACAGTCTATTATTGATTGCAGGTATGCAGACAAGCTGCCATGTGCTGCCGACAGCAACCGTCACAATGAGAGTCTTAAACTGGCAACAGACTTGTTGCTTATGCTTGATGGCGACAAGGCCAGTGTGCAGCGCATCGTCGAGGCGCAGCCGTGGGTCAAGGAGATCATCGACGAGAGGGATGAGAATGTGGGGCAGACAGTATCTTCAGCTGCTGACTGCGTGGCGCAGAAAGAGAAGAAGTACGCCAGTAGTCTTCCATCCAAGGCAATGCTCGCCGCGATTCAGGAGTCATGTGGTAAGACGTATCAGGAGATCACGAAAGCGCAGACGGCGGCGGTGACGCTGAAGGATGACGATATGACGCGATGGCTCTGGGAATGGGGCGCACAGATAGAGGAACTGAGCAAGGACTTTCCACTGTTGAAGGATATCTGCAAGGGGTTGAAGAAGAACCAGTATCCTGCGGCATTGTTCGTGGGTGGTGGCCTGCTGATGACCTTGATGACTCGCTGCACCTATCGCTTCTATCATCGTCCTGAGGAGCTGCGCAGGCTGAACAACTCGACGCTGATTATTGGTGACCCTGCTTCTGGTAAGAGTTTTGCCACTCGACTGTTTAAGCTGTTGGCTTCGCCCATCGTGGCTGCCGATAAGATTGGCAAGGAGGCGATTAACGCCTATCGTGAGCAGATGCGCACCAAGGGCGCCAATAAAGAAAAGCCAAAGAAGCCGAAGGTGGTGGTGCGTATCCACCCAGCACGAACCTCGAATGCCCAGTTTATTCAGGATATGGTAAACGCCAAAGAGGAGGTGGACGGACAGCCGATGCAGCTGCACATGCTGACGTTTGATACGGAGTTGGATAATACGCTGTCGCTGCAGAAGGGTGGCGCGTACATCGACAAACAGGCGTTGCAGTTGAAAGCGTTCCACAATGAGGAAGACGGTCAGGCTTATAGCAATGTGGACAGCGTGTTCCAAGAGTTCTATGTGATTTGGAACTTCATCTATACTGGTACGCCCATCGCGCTGAAAAAGATGGTGAATGAACAGAACTTTGGTTCTGGACTGGCTACTCGTCTGACCTGTATCCCTCTGCCTGCCACCAACTTTGAGATGATGAGTCGTGAGAGTTTTGTGGACTACGACAGTGACGAACGTTTGAAAGCTTGGGCAGAGAAGTTGGATCGCATGAAGGGCGAACTTTCAGTGCAGAAGATCGTCGATGAGCTCTATGACTGGACGGCTCGCCGCATGGAGGATGCCAAGGAGAACGATTCGAAAGCTGACGAAATGCTGCTGAAACGCTGTGCCTATCATGGCCTGAATTTCGCCGCACCATTCATCGTGATGCGCCATTGGGACCAGATGAAGCAGGACGGTCAGTATTGGTGTGGTGAGTTTGAGACGGACGAGGTTGATTGGCGATTGGCAGAGCTGATAACCAATATTCAGTACGCTTGTCAGCGCCACTACTTTGGCGCCATGGCTGAGAACTATTTCGACAACAAACTGAAAGATGCCAGCGTGAACGTGCAGCGTCGCCAAAAGACGCTTGAAGCTTTCGACCGTTTGCCTGACGAGTTTACGATTGAGGATGTGGTTCGCTGCTTTAATCTGGGCAGTGCAGCCTCCGCTCGCAAGAAGGTAACGCGCCTGTATCGCGACCATCTGATAGAGAAGGTGAGTGAGGATAAGGGTGGCCAGAAGGCGCTGTTCCACAAGACTGGCACCATCATGTTGTAACTTTCAACCCTGATGCCGCGGCACTGCGGCAGCGCGGCGGCGCGGCATCAGGATTTTTAAATTAAACATTCAGATTATGCAAGAAGTAACAATCAAACTCAGCGATCATTTTACGCTTGCTGAGTTAACCAAAACGAATACGAAAATTGAAAACGTGCCTAACGAGGCACAAGTTGAGAATTTGAAGCGCCTCTGCGGGTGGTTGGAGAAACTGAGAGCGAGGTATAATGAGCGGTATGTCTGCGCTTGTTCAGACCACCCCACCCATACGGGCACCCCTCCTAACTTAGGAGGGGAAATAGATACCGAAGAGCCGATAATCATCAACAGTGGATACAGGTCTGAGGCTGTGAATAAGGCCGTGGGCGGCGCGAGAGGCTCGAACCATCTGACAGGTTGCGCCGTGGATATCAGAGTCTCAGGCATCGAACAGCTGGTGCGCTACGCCACTATCCTGCTCGACATCAGCGACGAAAGTCAGGAGGACTTCGACGAGTTATTGCTGGAGCGTTCACCTCAAGGTAGCTACTGGTTACATTTCGCCGTCCGTCCAAAAGACAATCGCCGCAAAGTCAGGCTGATTCTGACCTAAAGACTTTGATGCTTTAATTCGGATGAAAGAGATGTCCTAAAATAATCGTTCATTGCTAACATTTTTGTTGCAATGAACGATTTTTGTTAGTAAATGAAACATTTATTATAGTGTATCATCAGGAAATGCTGTAATTTTGCAGCAGATTTTAACAAATAATGAATAACAATATGAAGAAAACAATGATTTCAATCGTGGCTGGTGCGCTGATGGGCTTGACGGCTCAGGCACAGGTTCAGCCCAAAGTGCTTGGCGAGAACCACGCAATGGTTCGCCTGGAGAGTGGAAGTAAGTATGTGCTGCTGCCCGTGGAGGAAAAGGCAGAGAATGCCAGTGTGAGAGTGATAGGCAGGGACAACCAGTGCGTGCGTCGTCCGAACGTGCGTCTGGCCGTAGATCATGCCGACTATTACGTACCTCTTGAAATAAAGGATGGCCAGGTGCTCGATATCATCTTCCACGGCGACCGCCGTACCAAGGGCGCCATCAAGGAGTTCGCCTGCTGGAAGGAAATCAAATTCTCTAACACGTTTGATACGACCAACCGCGAGAAGTTCCGCCCGGCCTATCACCATACACCGCAATACGGCTGGATGAACGATCCCAACGGTATGTTCTATAAGGACGGCGAGTGGCATCTATACTATCAGTATAATCCCTACGGCTCGCTGTGGGAGAACATGACATGGGGCCACAGCGTATCGAAGGATCTTATCCACTGGGAAGCTATGCCCCTGGCTATTGAGGCAGATGCCATCGGTACCATCTTCAGCGGCTCGTGCGTAGTTGACAAGGACAACACGGCAGGCTTCGGCAGGAATGCCGTCATCGCCTTCTACACGTCTGCCGGAGAGGCTCAGACACAGTCGATGGCCTATTCGACAGACGGCGGACGCACCTTTAATAAATATGAGAAGAACCCCGTGGTCACCTTCAACGCACCCGACTTCCGCGACCCGAAGGTGTTCTGGTACGAGGGTACCAAACGCTGGATTATGATGCTGGCAGTGGGCCAGGAGATGCAGATCTGGTCGTCGGCCAATTTGAAGGACTGGCAGAAAGAAAGCAGTTTCGGCAGTGAATACGGCAATCACGGTGGTGTCTGGGAGTGTCCCGACATGCTGAAGATTGAAGACAAATGGGTGCTGATCTGCAACATCAACCCCGGCGGACCTTTCGGCGGCAGTGCTACTCAGTATTTTGTTGGCGACTTTGACGGCAAGAAGTTCACCTGTGAGTCGATGCCGAAGGTGACGAAGTGGCTCGACTATGGTAAGGATCATTATGCCACCGTATCTTTCTCTAATGCACCCGACGGCCGTACGGTGGTCCTGGCATGGATGTCGAACTGGCAGTATGCCAACCAGGTGCCCACCAGACAGTTCCGCTCTGCAAACTCTATTGCCCGTGACCTGGGACTGTTCAAGGATGGCGAGGAGACTTATGTCAGCGTGACGCCCTCTAAGGAGAATCTGGCTATGCGTGGAGCGAAGATCAAGAATCCGTCTTCGACCTGTGAGATCGTCGTTGACGTGAAGGGATCGATGGAGCTCACGCTCTCTAATGCCAAGGGTGAGCAGGTGGTGATGAAATATGATGCCCAGAAGCAGACCTTCGCCATGGACCGCAAGCAGAGTGGAGATGTCAGCTTCAGCGAGGCCTTCCCGATAGAGACGGTTGCTCCCACCCATGGAGCCCTGAAGCAGTTGCGCCTCTTCATCGACCACAGCAGCATCGAGGCTTTCGCCAGCGATGGCAAGATGGCGATGACCAACCTGGTGTTCCCCTCGGAGCCTTATAATATGATTAAGGTGAAGGGCGGTAAAGCCACGATTTATGAGATCAAGTGAGATAAAACAAAAACGATATGAAACAGACTAAATTTGCCCTCATCCCTGTGATGTTCTGCTTCTTCGCCATGGGCTTTGTAGACCTGGTGGGCATTGCATCGAACTATGTGAAGGAAGACCTCGCGCTAAACGATTCCACAGCCAACATCTTCCCCTCGCTCGTGTTCTTCTGGTTCTTGATATTCAGCGTGCCCACAGGTATGCTGATGAACAAGATCGGACGTAAGAACACCGTACTCCTCTCGCTGGTGGTGACCATCGTGTCGCTGTTGTTGCCCCTCTTCGGTGAAAACTTCCCCATCATGCTCTGCGCCTTCTCGCTGTTAGGCATCGGCAATGCCCTGATGCAGACCTCGCTCAATCCGCTGGTATCGACGGTGATGGGTGGCGGAAACCTCGCTTCGACGCTGACCTTTGGTCAGTTTATCAAGGCCATCGCCTCATTCCTCGCACCGTACCTTGCCATGTGGGGTGCCACGCAGGTGATTCCTTCGTTCGGCTACGACTGGCGTGTGCTCTTTGCCATCTACTTCGTGGTAGGTATTCTGGCAGCTGCTCTCCTCGCTGTCACGCCCATTGAGGAAGAGAAGATTGAGGGTAAGGCTTCGTCGTTTGCCGAGTGCATTAAGCTCCTAGGCACGCCCATCGTGCTGTTGTCGTTCTTCGGCATTATGTGTCACGTGGGTATCGACGTTGGAACGAACACCACCGCTCCGAAGATCCTGATGGAGCGTCTGGGTATGACACTCAACGATGCCGCCTTCGCCACGAGCCTCTATTTCATCTTCCGTACCATTGGCTGTCTGACGGGATCGTTCTTCCTCCGTGTGATGCCTAACCGCTTGTTCTTCATCATCAGTGTCATCATGATGGCACTCTCGATGTGCGGACTCTTCATCGGCACAGAGAAGTGGATGCTCTATACCGCCATCGCCCTTGTGGGTTATGGTAACTCGAATATCTTCTCCATCTGCTTTGCCCAGGCCCTCACGGCTATGCCGCAGAAGCAGAACGAGGTGAGCGGTCTGATGATCATGGGTCTCTTCGGAGGCACCATCTTCCCGTTGCTCATGGGCTTCGCCAGCGATGCCATCGGCCAGGCTGGTGCCGTCATCGTCATGGCCGTCGGCGTCATCTACCTCTTCACTTACATCAATAAGGTGAAAAAGTAATCATCGCTCGGCTTTGCCGCTTTTACAAAGGCGACAGCCGACTAAAAGAAAGTTCAAAGTTTAAAGTTCAAAGTATATGAAACGTTACATTGTCGGCCTCGGAGAGGCATTATGGGATGTACTTCCCGAAGGAAAGAAGTTAGGCGGCGCACCTGCCAACTTCGCTTATCACGCAGCACAGTTCGGTCTCGACACCATCGCTATTAGTGCCCTGGGTGAGGATGCCCTGGCAGAGGAGACCATCGAGGCGCTGAAGGAACACAATCTGAACTACCTGATGCCACGGGTGCCTTATCCTACGGGAACGGTGCAGGTGACGCTGACTGGTGATGGCATCCCCACCTACGAGATCAAGGAGAACGTGGCATGGGACAATATCCCCTTCACCCCAGAGATGGAGGAGATAGCCAAGAACGCCCGTGCCGTCTGCTTCGGCTCACTGGCACAGCGCAACATCGTCTCTCGTGAGAATATCCGTAAGTTCCTCGATGCTACACCTGACGACTGTCTGCGCATCTGTGACATCAACCTCCGCCAGCAGTTCTACTCGAAGGAGGTGCTCGAGGATTCGTTCTGCATCTGCAATATCTTGAAGATCAACGACGAGGAGCTGGTGGTTGTGAACCGTATGTTCGGCTACGACGGTCTCGATATGCGTCAGACCTGTGAGAAAATCGTGCAGGACTATCATCTGAAGATGCTCGTGCTCACTTGTGGCACCAACGGTTCTTATGTGTTTACCGACGACGGCTTGACCTCATTCCAGGACACGCCGAAGGTGGAAGTGGCCGATACCGTGGGTGCCGGTGACTCTTTTACAGGCAGTTTCTGCGCCTGCATCATCAATGGCAAGCCCGTTCAGCAGGCCCATAAGATTGCCGTATCCGTCAGTGCTTTCGTCTGCACCCAGAACGGTGCCATGCCTGTTGTGCCGATTGACAAATTCTGTCAGTAATCGGGGCAATTTTGACATAAGGTATAAGGACCTGAGCCAAGAAATAGGCTCGGGTCTCTATTTTTTTTCTTAAAAAGCAGGCATATTCCAAATATTTTGCGTATCTTTGTGGCCTACAACGAATAACTGACAAGCCAATGACAAGGAAACGCTTAACCAGATTGATGCTTCTTGGAATATGTGTCCTATTGGTCTCATGTTCTGGGGAAAGAGCCAAATATATTATAGGTGTATCCCAGTGCTCTGAGGATATCTGGCGCAACTGGCAGAACTCCGAGATGCGGATGGAGGCCAACTTCCACGAAGGTGTGGAGCTGCGCTTTGCGACGGCCCACGACGATTCCAAACTGCAAAGCCAGCAGATTGGCGATCTTATTGAGAGCGGTATCGACTTGCTGATCGTGGCCCCCAACCAACGATCGTCGGTATCCCCGGCCATCGACCGTGCCTTCGACAAAGGTATTCCCGTCATCGTGTTTGAACGGAAGACCGACTCCCACAAATATACGGCCTTCGTCAGTGCCGACAACTATGAGATGGGGCGCCAGATGGGCCGCTATGTCGTCAACAGGCTCAATGGGAAAGGGCGTGTGATGGAGGTATTGGGACTGGAAGGTTCGTCGCCGGCAGAGGAACGTCACAAGGGATTCACCGATGCCCTGAAGGAGTCTGACGTGGAGATTGTGGCAACGATTCAGGGAGACTGGACAGAGACGAAGGCATACGAAGCAGTGAGGAATTATAAAGGTGATTTTACATCCATCGACCTCGTGTTTGGCCATAACGACCGCTCTGCCCTTGGAGCCCGTAAGGCTTTCCAGGAGAGGATGAAGACTTCTGCCCTTCCGCTGTTCTGTGGCATCGACGGTCTGCCAGGCGAGAATGGCGGCATCCGGCTGGTGCGTGACTCGCTGCTCGATGCCTCATATATCTATCCCACCCGTGGCGACCAGTTGCTGCAGTTGGCATTGAATATCCTCAACGGCAAGCCCTATGAGAAAGAGACATTGCTTACCTCTGCCCTCGTCACCCCGGAGAATGCCGAGGTGCTTTTCCTCGAGAGCGGCGAGGTGATGCGCCAGGCTCAGAATCTGGAGAAACTTCAGAAGCAGGCCAGCGGTTATCTGCAACAGCTCGCCACCCAGCGCACCATCACCCTGATGGCCCTCATACTCATCGCTCTGTTAGTGTTGGCAATGGTACTCTTCTGGCTGTATCATCGCGGTAAGGTCTCTGCCCAGCGTGAGCGTGTGGTCAACAACTTGTGGAATCTGGAAATGCCAGAAGAAGTGAAGAGTGAAGAGTTAAGAGAGGAGAGTGAAGAATCGGCACCTCAAGAAGAAAAGGTAACAGAGTCTTTGGAAGACGAAAAGGAACCACTCTTCATTGTTTACTTCAAGAAGGTGGTCGAAGCGCGACTGGCCGACAGCGACCTCAGTGTCGACGACCTGGCAGCCGCCATGAACCTCAGTCGTGTGCAGCTCTATCGTAAGGTGAAGTCCATCTCCGGTTCTTCTCCTGTAGAGCTGCTCCGTACAGCCCGCCTCAACCGTGGCTACCAGCTTCTGCTCACCACCGGCAAGAATGTTTCCGAAGTAGCCTACGATGTCGGCTTTACGGCTCCCTCCTATTTCACCAAGTGCTTTAAGGACGAATTTGGTGTCAGTCCCTCCGACCTCCAAGCCAAATAAGCATTTCTCTCACATCTTACCTCTAACAAAAATCGTTCATTTCTTGCAAATATGTTACATTGAAACAAATTTTGCACGAGATGAACGATATTTTAACGCCCATTCCTATAATAGATAGTACTTTTGCAGCAGATTTAATTCACTAAAGTACTAATCAATTAAAAATTCAACTAATGGAACAACTAAAGAAAACGTTTCTGAGTTTAGCGCTTCTGCTGGTCAGTACAATAATGTACGCGCAGAGTGAGATCAGTGGTACTGTGGTTGACGCCTCTGGTGAGACGGTCATCGGTGCCACGGTGATGGAGAAGGGAACCTCGAACGGTACAGTAACCGATTTCGACGGTAACTTTACGATCAAGGTGAACGAGGGCACCATCCTCGTCGTTTCGTACATCGGTTATCAGACACAGGAAGTGCCTGCTGCCAATGGCATGAAGGTGACACTGAAAGATGATGCCGAGGTGCTGCAGGAGGTGGTCGTCACTGGTTATCAGGTGCAGCGAAAGTCCGACCTTACCGGTTCGGTAGGCGTGGTGGAAACCAAGGACTTCAAGTCGAGCAACACCGACCCGATGGCTTCGCTGCAAGGTAAGGTGCCCGGCATGACGATCAGAACATCCGGCTCTCCTTCTGGCGAGGCTGATGTCCATATCCGTGGTATCGGCTCAATGGGCGGCTCAAGCACTACACCTCTTTACATTGTCGACGGCATGCCCTACAGCGGTTCGCTGAACAGCCTGAATGCCAATGATATCGAGACCATGCAGGTGTTGAAGGATGCGGCTTCTGCCTCTATTTACGGATCGCGAGCCGCCAATGGTGTGATCGTCATCACCACCAAGAAGGGCAAGAAGGGCGATAAGATCAACATCGACTTCAACGCATCTGTCTCTGCCTCTTGGATGACTCAGAAGATGAAGCTGCTTAACAGCCAGCAGTATGCAACCGCTCTGGTTCAGGCAGCCCTCAACGACGGTAAGAACCCTTACGACTATGCCCAGAACTATGGTCTGACGCTGGAAGCAGCCGGTGGCACACCCATCACTGTTTACAATCCTGCCACAGGCACTATGGAGTCCTATAGCGTAGGCGGTTTCTACGACGGTTATATGAACGCCAAGCAGACGATGCTCTACAGCGATACCGACTGGGTGGACGAGATCGGACGCACCGGTATCACACAGAGCTACGACATTTCTTTCTCAAAGGCCAGCGAAAAGTCCACACAGCTCTTCTCCTTCGGCTACAAGAAGGCCTTGGGTGTGCTGAAGGATACCGACTTTGAGAACTTCTCAGCCCGTTTCAACAACAGCTATAAGCTCAACAGTATCATCACAGTTGGTGAGAACGCACAGTTCTCTTATTCCAACAATGTAGACTGTGCACCCCTGGAGAATGCCCTGAAGATGGCCTCCACGCTGCCCGTCTATGAGATCGACGGTGTGACCTTCTCAGGCCCTGTAGGCGGCATGAGCGACCGTCAGAACCCGATGCGCGAACTTTACCACAACAAGGACAACCGTCTGAAGAAGTGGCGTATCTTTGCCAATGCATACGTCGACATCACCCCCATCAAGGGTATGCTCTTCCGCTCAAACTTCGGTATCGACTACACGAACGGCTATATCCGCAGCCTGCAGCACACCTTCGATTCTGACGTGGTGAAGAACAGCACCAGCGCCAGCACCATGTCGCAGAACCACAGCACCAAGTGGACATGGTCGAACACCCTGCAGTATAACTTCGACGTCGCAGAGGGCCACAACCTGAACATCCTGGCCGGTATTGAGCACCATCGCGACAATGGCATCGACTTCTCTGCCCGCCGTGAAGACTATCCGCTTGAGACCTTAGACTACATGTGGCCCGGTGCTGGTACAGGCATCCAGACAATCACTGGCGGTGGTGATTCCTATAAGCTGATGTCTTACTTCGGCAAGATCGACTACAACTGGAACGATCAGCTGCTGGCTTCTGTCACCATGCGTTACGACGGTTCAAGCCGTTTCGGTAAGAACAATCAGTACGGTTTCTTCCCCTCAGCCTCTCTCGGTTATCGTATCTCCAAGCACATCAATGCCGACTGGCTCCGCGACTGGAAGCTCCGCGTCAGCTATGGTGTGACTGGTAATCAGGGTATGAACTCGAACAATGCCCACTACGGACTCTATATGGCCGACTACGGTTCCAGCCGTGAGAACTCCACCGCCTACGATGTCAACCTGCAAGGTTCCGGCACATTACCCTCTGGCTACTACAAGCATCAGTCTTCCAACGAAGACCTGAAGTGGGAGCAGTCATCACAGTGGAACTTCGGTACCGACTTCTCGCTCTTTGGCGGTAAGCTGTACGGATCTTACGATCTGTTCTTCAAGGAGACCAAAGACATGCTTGTGCAGCCTGCCTTCCTCGGAGCCATCGGCTTTGGCGGTCAGACCTGGATCAACGGTCCTACGCTGAAGAACTGGGGTATGGAGCTGAATCTGGGCTATCGCCACACGACGGAGTACGGACTGTCTTACGACATCACCGGCAACATTGACTTCTACCGCTCCAAGGTGACCTACCTCCCCGAGAACTCCAAGAACTCCTATGAGCACAACGACTTCCACAATCTGGCTCAGGACGAGAAGGCATACGGTTCGCTCATCGGTTATGTAGTAGAAGGACTTTATCAGAGTCGCGAGGATGTGCTCGCTCATGGACAGGCTGGTGCTCGTGTCGGCGGTCTGAAGTATGCCGACCTCAATGGCGACGGCAGGATCAACGAGGCCGACCGCACATGGATCTACAATCCCGTGCCCAATTTCTCATACGGTATCAATATCAGCCTGGGCTATAAGGCATTCGATTTCACCATGTTCTGGCAGGGCGTAGCCGGTGTTGACGTGATCAACAGCCAGAAATACCAGACCGACTTCTGGAGCATTACCGATGCCGGATCCAACAAGGGTGAGCGCCTGATGGATGCCTGGACGCCAGCCAACAGCGGTTCATCGATTCCTGCCCTGACCACATCGAATGGTGCCGACGAGGGCCGTATGTCTTCCTATTTCGTGGAGAACGGTTCTTATGCCAAGATGCGTACACTGCAGTTGGGCTATAAGTTCCCTGCCGAGCTGGCTAAGAAGCTGCTGCTTGCAAGTGCCCGTGTCTATCTCTCTGGTGATAATCTCCTGCTCATCAAGTCAAGTTCTCTGACCTGCTCTGACCCCGAGAATACTGCTTGGGCCTATCCTCACACCGCTTCATTCACATTTGGTATACAGGTGGGATTCTGATAAAGGTAAAAAAGTAAAAAGGTAAAAAAGTAAAAAGAGTTATGAAAAAGAATAATATATATAAAAAGGTGTTGGCAGGAGCATTCTCTTTCCTCCTTCCTCTTTCCTCCTTCCTCGTGACCAGCTGCACCGTTGATGATGTGAAGCCACAGGGCACGCTCGACGAAGAGACAGCATATTCAAGCCCCGACAAGCTGGTTACTGCAGCCTATGCCAAACTGGGCGACGACTGGTATTCCTATCCGTTTAATCTCTGGCCATACGGCGATATGAGTGCCGACGACTGCCTGAAAGGCGGTTCTGGTGAGAACGACACCGGCTATCACCCTATGGAGATCTTTACCACCTTGCAGCCCGACCGTGGTGAGTTCGACGAACTGTGGTATCAGCTCTACAGCTCCATCTCTCGCTGCAACCGTGCCATCGAGTCGCTGACCGGTGCAGACGGCGCTCCCACCAACAAACAGCTCATGGCCGAGGTGCGTTTCCTCCGTGCCCACTTCTATTACAAGTTGCAGCAGATGTGGTATGAGGTGCCCTTCATCACCGAAGGCATGTCGAATGCCGACATCGAGGCCTGTCCGCAGAGCTCGCACGACCAGATCATGCAGCAGATCATCGACGACTTCCAGTTTGCTTATGATAATCTGGCAGAGGCCGCTCCCGGCACTACAGGCCGCGCCCACAAGGTTGCCGCCGCTGCCTATCTCGCCAAGTGCTACCTGAACTGGGCCTACGGCGACGGCTATGAGGCCAACACAGGTTACAGCCACGTTGACCAGTCGAAGATCCAGAAGGTCATCGAATATACCGAGGTTGTTAAGAACTCACCCTACGATTATCTCGACACCTACGGACATATCTTCCTGCAGGACTATGCCAACTCTTGCGAGAGCATCTTTGCCGTGCAGCACTCCAACAGAGCTGACGACGGAACGAAATTCGGACGTGCCAACTGGTCGAACATGCTGAACGGCGTCTGGGGCATCTGGTCTTGCGGATGGGACTTCCACAAGCCTTCACAGAACCTGGTCAATGCCTTCAAGACCCGCAATGGTCTTCCAATGGACAACTTCGACGAAGACCACAACGCCATCGTGATTAACGGTGCCGACACCAAGTATAAGTACGATCCTCGTCTGTTCCACACCGTAGGCATGCCCACCTATCCTTATAAGTATGAGGCACAGTACACGCTGACAAAGGCCAACAGCCGTACCCCTAACACCTACGGTTACTACTGCTCGATGAAGGAGGTTCCGCAGCGCTCTAAGGGTGAGGACTACGACATGCCCTGGCAGGCCTTCGGCGTGAACGACTACGTGCTGCGCTATACCGACGTGATGCTGATGCGCGCCGAGGCTCTGATCGAGAAGGGAGACTTCAACGGTGAGGCCCTCCAGATCATCAACGACATCCGCTCCCGTGCCAAGAAAGACATCAGCGCCACCTCGCTCATCGGCTATGCCAAAGACCAGTGCGACATCAGCCTCTATGGCTCCTTTGCCTCACAGGACGATGCCCGCAAGGCACTGCGCTGGGAGCGTCGCGTAGAGCTGGCCATGGAAGGCCACCGCTTCTTCGACCTGCGCCGCTGGGGCTTGCTCTCCACCACGCTCAACAAGTACTTCGAGTCAGAGAAGACCGATGAGTACGACAGCCAGACTTACGCTCTGTATTACAAGGATGCCTTCTTCACAGCCGGCAAGAACGAGTATTTCCCCATAGCATCCAACCAGATGAACTATGTGCAGGGACTCTATCATCAGAACAAGGGCTATTAATTAAGTAAATTAGGAATTAGTAATTAGAAATTAGGAATTATGATTACCAAGAATACAAAAAGACGTCTGATAGGTTTATCATTTATCATTTGTCATTTATCATTTAGCGTAGCGCTTACGTCTTGTCAGGACAGAGACCTTCCGGGTTCCGGCGCCATGCAGGTGGCCAGCCCCGATGTGACAACGATCAACGGCACACCCAGTGGTGACAACAATTACGACTATACGCTGACGTGGCCGCAAAGCAGCCAGGGTGCTACCATGCAGGTGGCCGTCTACAAGAACGGCACCCAGATGCAGGGTCTCACACCGTGCCCCTCCGGCTCGTTCACGCTGAAGAATCTGGAAACCAACCAGCTCTATGAGTTCCTCTTCAAGTATGCCGACAACGATGCCCTCTCGAATGGCGTGATGACCAGCTACACACGTCCTGGTGCATCGTCACCAAGCGACCTGAAGTTTGAGCAGATCGACATCAGCGACGACCAGCGCGACATGCAGCTGACATGGACAGCCAGCAGCGATGCCACGTCATATATTCTGAAACTGGTGAATGGCGATGGTAGCAGAGTGATCGAGGAGACCGTCAACGGCACTTCCTATCTGCTGAAGAATGTAGCCATGAAGGAACGTTGGGAGGCCACGCTGATCGCCCAGAACAGCGAGGGTAGGGCACTGCCTATCTATGGTTCCGGAAAGGTCGGCGGAAAGATCCCTGCATTCCTGTCAGAATATGCCACACCCGAGGAGCTTATTGCCAACGGCGACGACGATGAAGCCTCAGCCTGGCTCTGGTTCCAGGAGAACTACCCGAAGGGCGAATACGTCTACTTCGGCAATATCAACACCGTCGACGACATCGCCGACTATCGCATGCTCTTCTGGCTGCGCGACATCGAGACCGGCAATGCCGACGACATCTGGAACTTCTCCGAAGTCGCCATGAATGCTGCCCCCTGCATCGAGCAGTATGTGAAGAACGGTGGCAACCTGCTGCTTTGGTCGCACGCCGTACCCTATATCGGCACCATCAACCGCCTTGCCACATCGGTACTCCGTGGTGTGGGTAATGCCTTTGGCTGCGGTGTCGGCGGTCCTAACGGCGATGTCTGGAAGATGGGCGTATGTCTGAATACAGGTTCCTTCTCGAAGGATCTCAGCACCCATCCCATCTATGCCGGCATCGAGACCGAGAAACTGAACGACAACTGCTTCAAGGCCATTGCCATGAAGGGAGCCGGATGGACAGAAGACCACAACTGCCTGTTCTTCGACATCCCCGCCAAGCTGACTGGTTTGGACAACACATCTGAGGAGTGTTATAACGTTGTGACCGAAGAGTACGGCATCTATCCGCTCGGCACATGGGATTCACAGGTCAATTGGGTTTCTCAGCTCAACATCTGGGAGGCCAAGGCGGCTCCGATGGCTCCCGAGGGATTCCAGGCGGGCGCTGGCACCGTCCTCTGCATCGGTAATGGCGGTTGCGAGTTCTCGATGAAGAACGAAGACGGCACGCCCGATAAGAGCGCCAACCCCAAGAACAACTCCTGCCAGGGTAATATCCTGAAGATGGCCAAGAACAGCATCGACTATCTGATGTCCATCTAAGCCATAATTTGGATTACTAATAATGCATATAGGACTCGCATCCCTGCGAGTCCTATATGCTTACTAATCAATAACCAAAAACCAAAAGCATTATGAAAAAACTAACTCTAACTAACTTATGTATGAATCTTAAATCTGATTAATCTGAGTTAAAGTGGTTTCTAAAATGTAATGGAATTTAAAACAAATTGTGTATCTTTGCATCCAAACAAACTACTAAAATGAGGAGAATCGTAGTAATTATCTTATTGGTATTGGACAGCATGATGGCTGTTCATGCAGAAAATTATCCTTATCGTTCAGATTACTTGTGGCTGACGGTACCCGATCATGCCGACTGGTTGTATAAGGTGGGAGAGAAAGCAAAGGTAGAAGTAACGTTCTGTCTTTATGGTATGCCTCAGGACGTAGAGGTGAGTTATGAGATCGGGCCAGATATGATGCCTGCCACCAGCCAAGGCAAAGTGAAGCTGAAAAACGGCAGAGCCACTATCAACATGGGGACGATGAAGAAACCGGGATTTCTGGATCTGAGACTCACGGCGCATAAAGACGGTAACAAGTACCAGCATCATGTGAAGGTGGGTTTCTCGCCTGAACAGTTGAAACCCTATACCAAGAATCCGCAGGACTTCGATGCTTTCTGGAAGGCAAATCTTGACGAAGGCTGCAAGACACCATTGCATGTGGATTGCAAGAAGGTGGAGACGTACTGTACCGACGAGACGGATATGTATCTGCTGAAGATCAAGTACGACCAACGTCATAGCATCTATGCCTATCTGTCGAAACCGAAGAAGGATGGGAAATATCCTGTGGTGCTCTGTCCTCCCGGAGCAGGCATCAAGACCATCAAGGAACCTATGAGAAATATCCATTATGCCAAAAACGGATTTGTCCGCATGGAAATGGAAATCCACGGTCTGAATCCAGAGATGACAGATGAGCAATTCAAGGAAATAACCTCAGCATTCGATTATGAAAACGGATACTTGACAAACGGTCTTGACGATAAGGACAATTACTATATGAAGCATGTGTATGTGGCCTGTGTTCGTGCCATCGACTATCTCTGCTCGCTACCTGACTGGGATGGTAAGAATGTTTTCGTACAGGGTGGCAGTCAGGGCGGCGCCCTCTCGCTCGTTACGGCAGGTCTCGATTCTCGTGTGACGGCTTGTGTAGCCAATCATCCTGCACTCTCGGATATGGCAGGCTACCTTGATAACCGTGCAGGAGGTTATCCTCACTTCAACCGTCTAAATCACATGTTGACTCCCGAAAAAGTGGAGACGATGGCTTATTATGATGTAGTGAACTTCGCTCGTCGCATCACCTGTCCTGTTTATCTGACGTGGGGGTACAACGATAATGTGTGCCCTCCGACAACGAGTTATATTGTATGGAATCTCATTACCGCTCCCAAGGAGAATCTAATTACCCCTGTGAATGAACATTGGACAACAACTGAAACCAATTACGGACAAATGTTATGGCTCAAAAAGCATATTCAATAATCGTTGTATTGCTGCTGTTAATGAGAAGAACGGGTGCATCATAAAAGATAATTCTAATAATCGTTCATTTCTAACACTTTTGTTGCAATGAACGATTTTTGTTAGTCCTTGAAACAAATCTTATCGTGGTCGAAGAGATTTTATCGTAACTTTGCACCAGATTTAAGATTCATACATTGGTTTAGATAATTGTTAGTTAGTTGTTAGTAGTAATGAAATAGCGTGGCTCGTGACGAGTCGCGCTTTTTTCTGCTATTTTTCTTTGGATATCACACGAGTGTCAAGGAACTGGCGGAAGGTCTGCAGATAGCCGTCAGGGATATGGATGATCTCCTTGCCGATATAGACACAGTCGTTGCGATCGACTTTCTGAATCTTATCAACAGCAATGATATAAGAGCGATGAATACGCAGGAAACGGTCTTTGGGCAACATCTCCTCTACGGCTTTCATCGTCAGATGGGTGATCAGTGCCTTGGGTTCGTTGTCAAGATAGAACAGTACGTAGTCCTTCATACCATTGACATAGGTAATCTGGTCGATGGGTATGTTTCTCCATTCGCCGTCAACTCTGATAAAGACGGTATTGAGCTGCTGAGGCTGTGGGGCAGACGTCTGCTGATGTTGCTTTCTGGCTTTCTCTACAGCAGAGAGAAACTTATTGTAGCGAACGGGCTTCAGCAGGAAGTCGAGGGCATTCACCTCATAACTCTCAAAGGCATATTCCTTGAAAGCGGTGGTGAAGACAACTCGCGTCTCTTCTGGCAGACTGTGGGCGAGTTCCATTCCGTCGATATTCGGCATCTGAATATCGAGGAACAGCAAGTCGGGCTTTTGCGCCTTGATAGCGTTGATAGCTGTGATGGAGTCTGTGAACGATGCCATCAGTTCCAAATCAGGCGTTTTCTCGACGTAAGATTCGAGCAAGCGGACAGCCAGAGGCTCGTCATCGACGATGATGCAGGAGAGTGAACTCATAGTTGCAGGGTGATTTTAACGTGATAGATATTATCTGGCGTAATGGTCTGTTCCCATTGGTAGCGACCAGAATAGAGTAGATTAAGACGACGACGGGTGTTCTCCAGTCCGATGCCAGAACCGCTACGGTCCTTGGTGGGTTTGGGATTGTTGGTGTTGTCGCAATTGAAGATGAGCGTATCGTCTTTCTGCGTCAGACTGATGTCGATGGTGGCAGGGGCGTTACTGTTGGCACCATGCTTAAAAGCGTTCTCAACCAACGAGATAAATATAAGTGGAGCCACTAACGCTTCACGATTCTCTATACTCGTCTCGAAACCCACCTTCGTCATCTCATTACAGCGTAGTTTCATCAGTTCGATGTAATTTCGCATAAACTCCACTTCGCCCTCCAATGGCACTTTCGGCTTGTTGGTCTCATACATCGCATAGCGCAGCAGGTCGCTCAGTTGCATCACCGTGTCCTGGGCTTTGTCGGCATCAATCTGTGTCAGGCTGGAGATGTTGTTGAGGGTATTGAAGAGGAAATGCGGATTGATCTGATTTTTCAACCAAGCGAGTTCCGCCTCTACCTCCTTCTGTTTCTTCTCACTCTGTCGCATCACATATCGGATACTGATGGCGATGAAAACGGCCATCAGATTGACAAGAAACGAAATGATTAAAAACGAGGAATAGCCTGCTATGAAGTTTTCAGGCAGCGTATTGAAATCTTTGAGCACTATGTGACTATTGCTACCGATGATGAGAAATATGTTAGCCAACACAAATTGCCAGCGTCGATGGCGGAACCAGAGCAAAGGAACACATAAATAAAAATTGACAAGATAGATTACCACTGCAGGAGCCAGCCAATAAGCTGAAACCACAAGGGAGTCCCATACCACTTGAATGTCGTGAGTCGTCACATAACTGATGAGTCCTGGCGACATTATCACCAGCGACAACAGGAGCACCTGCGCCACAAACAACCACACATCTTTTATCTGTATCTTCTTCATCGTCGGCAAAAGTACGAATTATTTCTGAAATAACAAAATCTCTCCCGCACAATCTCTATGCGGAAGAGATATTCGAGCCCCAGGAGAGGGGGCGGCTTACGCAAGGGGCGAGCCTGAATAGTGCCCTTATTTGCTGGCCATCTGCTGATCCTGAATGCGTTCGGCAGTGTTCTTGGCTGTCAGGTCGAGCATCGCTACATACTTGTTGTACTGCTTCTCGCTGAGGATATTCTTCATCGTCAGCTTGTGGCGGGCCTGAATCTTTTCCCAGGCCTCACCGCCTTTTGCTGCATCATGATTCTGGTAGAGGGCCTCCATCGAACTCTCAAACTGGGCCATTGCAGTCTTAACAGGTTCAATCTGATTAACCTTCAGTTCCAGATAGCTTGCCAGGCGGTCGAAGGTCAGCTTGCTGTTGTTGTCATTACTCTGAGCGTTAGCACTCATTGTCATCATCACCATTGCCACGAGGGCGAAAATCATTTTCTTCATAATTTTTACTATTTAAATTGTTAATACTATGTTATTGTCTTTTGAGCTTCGCTCGAAATAGCTCGAATTGCATTCGGCTCTTTGCTCGCTTAATCGCGGTTTTGACAGTGCAAAGGTATGAAGAAATCCGTCTGCCTCAAAATCGCCTTCGACGTTTACCCCCACGTCTTTCGACGTTTAAGACAGTCTCCCCAAGAAACTTATCCTAATAACGCATATAGGGCTCGCATCCCTGCGAGTCCCATATAGCATTAATCATTAATAACTAAAAACCAAAACCTATATGAAAAAGAAAACTTATCTCTAACTAACTTATGTATGAATCTTAAATCTGATGCAAAGTTACGGCGATTTCCGTCTCATTCCAAACATTCTCGCTTATTTTTCTCCAACTTATAGCGACAACGCTCCCATCAGGCGACAAACCGCCCAAACCGCCTCAAAATGTGTCGCCTGATAATAAAATTCTATAAATATTTGGCGCTTTCAAGAATTATCCTTACCTTTGCACCAAGAATCTTATATAAACTTAAAAATAACATTATGAAGACAGAAGAAATCAAGGATCTATTCAACAAGTTTGAAAGTATCGTGTGTGACTACAATGGTGTGGAATGTTGGAGTGCTAGAGAGTTGTATAAGCTCCTCGGCTACGTACAATGGCGCAATTTCCTTACCATAGTTGAAAAGGCCAAAATCGCTTGTGAAAATGCAGGAGAAAATATCAATTATCATTTTGCTGACGTCAGCAAAATGATCGGTCTTGGAAAGGGCGGCCAACGAGAAGTTGACAACATCCTGCTTACCCGTTACGCGCCGCTTGGCAAAGGGTGATAAAGACGCGAAAACAGATCATAAATATTCCCGTCGTGATGACGGTTAGCGTTTTCCATAATATGTAGATTTAAGGTTAGACAAAGTTTTCCGAAGCCGTTGGCATTAGCGCATGTCAACGGATTCTTTTTTACACAGCGTTCCTGTCCCCACTGTGTAGAAATCCATCCTCACCAAGCAAAAAAGGCCACTTCTTGTGTCCCGATGGTAGCAAGCGACCATCGGGTTCCTTATTTAAGCAATGACAGTTTGTAACAATCTGATATGCATTTTTGTTAAATTGCAAGCAAAATGATATTTTGATAGATTAAATACTTTACAATATGAAAGCAGATAGATGATTTAACAATCAAATTGCAAA
>JAEEGI010008538.1_pt1 | contig 22607 bp, 17 predicted proteins | sample 8958751 | NCBI WGS metagenome assembly JAEEGI01 (sample SAMN16246545, study PRJNA631951) | gut metagenome | biome: gut microbiome; feature: rumen; material: KS-attached | host: Bos | place: Iran: Karaj | collected 2018-10 | reverse complement strand
GCCAGAAGATTACCCAGTGGATGCTGACCGTCCCTGTCCAGGCCACATTAGGACTGGGCAAGAAAGTGATGCTCAAAGGCGGTCCATACGTGTCTTTCCTCCTGAGCAAGGGGTTCAGCGGTATTGCTTCCGATGGCTATCTGCGTGAGGGCAATCCTACTGGTGCCAAGATACTAATGGGCGACGAGGAAGGCGAGTGGGCTACATACGAATTCGACAACGACATGCGCTCCGTACAATTTGGTATCGGTGTTGGTGTTGACTGGCAGGTGTACAAGCGCTTTGGTGTGTCTGCCGACCTGAATTGGGGCCTGACGGGCATCTTCCCTGGCGACTTTAAGACCGTAGAGCAGACACTATATCCCATTTATGGTAGAATAGGAGTTTTTTACAGACTTAAGTAGAGAAGCATGAAGATCGTAATACTCGACGGCTTTACGGCCAATCCTGGCGACCTGTCGTGGAAGGGATTGGAGGAATTGGGCATGCTGACGGTCTATGACCGCACCAAACCTGAGGAAACTGTGGCAAGGGCTGCCGATGCCGACATCGTACTTACCAACAAGGTCCTCATCAGCCGAGAGGCGATGATGCAACTGCCTCAACTGAAATATATCGGTGTGCTGGCCACAGGCTATAACGTGGTGGATATTGAGGCAGCCCACGAACGCGGCATCATCGTGACCAACGTACCCGCCTACAGCACAGAGAGTGTGGCGCAGATGGTGTTCGCCCATCTGTTGACGGTGACGAACCGTACGGAGCACTATGCCATCCAGAACCGCCAAGGCCGTTGGACAAAGAACCCAGACTTCTGCTACTGGGACTTTCCCCACATGGAATTGGCTGGCAAGACCTTCGGCATCGTAGGATTAGGAAACATCGGGCGGCGAGTCGCTGAGATCGCCCTTGCCTTCGGCATGCAGGTGAAAGCGCTGACCAGCAAGTCAGCCAACACCCTTCCCGCAGGCATCGAGAAAGCAGATCTGGAAACACTCTTGGCGACATCAGATGTCATCTCACTGCATTGTCCACTCACAGACACCACCCGTCACCTGATTAATCGCGAGACGCTGCAACGGATGAAGCCCTCCGCCATCCTCGTCAACACAGGACGAGGCCCGCTGGTGGATGATCAGGCTGTAGCTTCCGCACTGGCAGAAGGACAGCTGGCTGCTTTCTGTGCCGATGTGCTCACTGAGGAACCGCCCAAGGCTGACAACCCGTTGCTCAGTCAACCGAACGCCTTCATCACACCTCATATCGCCTGGGCCACTGAGGAAGCCCGCAGCCGTCTGCTTCAAATAGCCATCAGCAACGTCCAAGCCTTCCTGAACGCCAAACCACAGAACGTCGTATCAGCATGAAACATCGCATACTTTTTGTCTGTCATGGTAATATCTGTCGCAGTCCGATGGCAGAGTTTGTCATGAAGGATCTGGTGAGCAAGGCAGGTCTCGACGATCAGTTCTATATCGAATCGGCAGCCACCTCGACGGAGGAGATCGGCAACGAGGTCTATCCGCCAGCCAAGCGGAAACTCGCCGAACACGGTATCTCGTGCAAGGGCAAGACGGCGCGCCAGATGACGCGTAACGACTATCAGCACTTCGACCTGCTGATAGGTATGGACACATGGAACCTGCGTAACATGAACCGCATCTGTGGTGGCGACCCAGAAGGCAAGATCCACTTGTTACTCGACCATACAAAACGACCAGGTGATGTCGCTGACCCCTGGTACACAGGCAATTTTGAAGCCACCTGGCGTGATGTCATCGAAGGCTGTACCCAACTGTTGAAAGACTTGACGGAATAGAATTCAAATTAGTTTTCGTATCTGTCGCTCTAGTGCCATCAGTTCCGGACAAGAATGTATCTCCATCTGTTTCATCCTTAAAAAAACTGAATATGATGATGCAAAATTAGGCATTATTTCCCAAATAAAAAGCAAAAAAAAGCAATTTCAACGATTAATTCAAATAAAAACCGTAAATTTGCACAATTTAAAATTAACTGATATGGAAAAAAGACTTTTATGGATGCTGACCGCCATCTTGACTTGCGGTCTGACGATCACCTCCTGCTCGAACAATGACGCGCCAAGTTTACCGCAGGATGAGGTGGAAGCCCAACTCTCAAAGATGACACTGCGTGAGAAAGTGGGACAGATGTTCTTCGTACGCATGGAAACACTTGATACCACCATTCACTGGAATGCCTATTCTGACCTTCAGGAGAATCCTATCCATGAGGTGAACAAGACCATGCGCGATGTGAACGCAAACTATCCCATCGGCGGACTTATCCTCTATGCTTGGAATATCGACGACGAGGCACAGCTGGCGAAGTTAATCCCTCAGATACGGGCACTGAACGGTAATCCCCTACTCTGTATCGACGAGGAAGGTGGCCGTGTGTCACGCCTCGCCAACAACCCCAAATTCAACGTCAAGAAGTATGAGTCGATGGCAGCCATCGGTGCTACGGGAGACCCGAGCAATGCCTACGAGTGTGGCAACACCATCGGCACTTATCTGAAGTACTACGGCTTTGATATCGACTTTGCACCTGTTGCCGATGTGAACACCAATCCTGACAACATCATTATCGGCCCCCGTGCTTTCAGCGACGACCCTCAGGTGGCTGCGCCGATGGTGACCAACTATCTGCAAGGCCTGAAGGATGCTGGTATCATAGGCTGTATCAAGCACTTCCCCGGTCACGGTGACACGAAGACCGACACACATTTCGGTTACGCATCGACTCAGAAGACATGGGAGGAGATGATGGATTGTGAGATGGTGACCTTCAAGGCTGGTATCAAATGGGGCTGCCAGCTGATTATGACGGCTCATATCGGTGCACCGAATGTCACGGGCTCAGATATCCCCAGCACGATGTCGTCAGTTATCTTGCAAGACAAGCTGCGTGGCGAACTGGGTTACAAGAACATCATCATCACCGACGGTATGGAGATTGGAGCTATCACTCAGCAGTATTCCAGTGCCGAGGCTGCCGTGAAGAGCATCCAGGCGGGTGTTGACATTGTGTTGGGTCCGAAAAATCTTGTGGAGGCCTTTGATGCTGTGATCGACGCCGTCAACAAGGGCACCATCAGTGAGGAACGCATCAACCAGAGCGTGCGCCGAATACTGAAAATGAGGCAATAAGCCAATGAAACATAACATACCGAACCGTCCTGATGATGTCGCTGACCCCTGGTACACAGGCAATTTTGAAGCCACCTGGCGCGATGTTATCGAAGGCTGTACCCTGCTGCTGAAAGACTTGACAGACCAGTCAATTAACGACTAATAATGCCCTTATCGGTCAATAGAATCACACCCAGCGTCATGCATTCTGTAACAGGAACGGCGAGCCACATGCCTTGTGGAAAAATGAACATAGGCATCAGAATAAATGCCGGTACAAGGAATATCAGACCTCGAAACAGCATACACAACGTAGCCCGAAGGTTCTGCTCAGTGGCTTGATAATAGCCGATGATGGCCACATTCATGGCAAAGAATATGGCAGAATAAGCAAACATAGGAAGTCCACTTATAGCAATCTCATAGGCATTAGTGCCTGCTTGCAAGAAAAGGCCGACAAGCGGTTTGGTAGCCAAGGTGAGAAACATTGTTGCCAATACGCCACAGATGGTAGCGGTAGCGAAACTAACCCTGAAGGCTCTTCGCACACGGTAGCGATTGCCTGCACCATAATTGAAACTGATGATAGGCTGGGCTGACTGTGCCACCGCATTGTTGACCATAAATACGATAGGATAAAGATAGCACGCTACACAGAAAGCGGCCACACCATCTTCACCCAACTCGCGGATAAACACATAGTTACCGGTAAGCAACATCATGGACATGGCCAGTTCCCCCAGCATAGAGGAGAAACCACTACGAGCCATATAGCCGACATTGCGGGCTGTCAGATAAAAACTGGTAAGACTGAGTTTTAATCTGAAGATCTTGACGGTCTTTGCCTGGAAGAACATATACCAGATAACCATTGCTGCAGCAGCGGCACAACTAATCGATGATGCGATACCGCTACCCGCAATACCCATCTGCATCGGAAACACAAACAGCCAATCCAGGAAGATGTTCAGTATGCCAGGAAAAATCTCTAATGAGGCCGCAAACTTAGGAGATCCGTCAAGTCTGATGACGAAGGTACCAATCATCTGGATGACAATGCAAATACAGCCAGGAAGAATGGTGAGAAGATAAGCCTGGCATAATGGCAATAGCGCATCACTGCTTCCCAAAAGTCGCAAGAAAGGTATGCGGAAGAGAAAAACAGCAATCGCAATAATGACCATCAGCAGCGTGCCCACATTGAAGGCCTGGGTGATGTTGATGTTAGCGGCTTTGGTGTTGTTTTGTGACAGATGAATACTTGCCACAACCGACACGCCCACACCGAACATCAGCGCAATACCCGTCGTAATCAAAAACAACGGCGAGACAATATTGATAGCCGCCAGCGCATTGCTTCCCACACCTTGTCCAACGAATATACCGTCTGCAACCGTAAAGAGCGACGCAAACACCATCGACAACAGCGTAGGATAGAAAATGCTGTTAAACAGTGGCGCTATCTTCGACTTTCCAAAGTCAATACTGTCTCTTCCCTTATTTTTAATCTTTTTGGTCATCAGTCAATGTATTCTCTTCTACTTCTGTTACGAAACAGGCCACCAGGCCATAAGTGATGGTAGGCCGTATCCAAATTTCAATCAAGAAATAATCGGTGTATATTCCGGTGGGCTCAATATAGATGTCGTAGTTGTAGAGTGCGGCAATAACCACATCCACCAAGAATATCATCCACAGATCACGCTTTGTGTAAGTCTTCCATTCCTTACGGGCATAGAAGAATGTCAACATGAGAAGCAGCCAGACCGAGAGGAAAAGACAAATCACATGCAGGGAGTAAATGGCCAGCGGCGGCGGAAAGAGGATGTCGCGCAGCAGGATCGTCATGCCTACACATAACGAGCACCTGTAGTTGAACTGATTGGTATCCATACGGTTGAAGAAGTACAACCCAATCATGACCAGACAGGCCAAGTAGAACATATTGAGTATCAGTTCTTCCCCTGCCTCTTGCATTCCGAATTTGTAAACCGCATAGCACATAACGCATACCGACAAGATGCCTGCAATGGCAGTGATGCCGACGTCTGCGATTTTGATTTTTCTCTTAAACCTAAGCATAAATATATTTCTTTATCTTAAATTAGTTTTCGTATCTGGCGCTCCGTTGCTTCGGGCAGAAGTTGACGCAGGTGATCGAAAATACGCTGATACGACTCCTCAGGCGTTCGTTCACATTGACAGGCATCGCGCCCATAAAGTGCTTCGGGCGTGGTGAGTAGCGACCAGCCCCAGCCATACTCCCGTCCGTGCTTGTCTGTGGGATATACGAAATCCTCTGTCACGATATGTGCAGCCATCTGCAGACGTGTGATGTAGCCATCGAACTTGCTTCTCATATTGGGACCCGTAAAGCCGCATGCAGCCCTCAACTCACGCGTGATCAGACTGCCATTCTCAGCCAGCGTCATCAGGATCGTCTCTTCAATCGAGCCCTCCGCAGGTTGAGGGAACTTACTTCGACGCCAGTTGCACAAGTCTGGCCACCACTCACGGCTGACGAACCCCGCCTTGCCCGCAAAGAACTTGCCATAGACGCAACCGCCCTCCTGCACAATCGGTCCCTTCCACTTCCACAACGGCCAGTCCCAACCACCATCCGAATACACCACGTAACGACATTCATCGTCCACGATGGCCTCTGCAGAATAGCCCGCAATACCACTATCCAGAAGCGGCAGAAACCCTACCTCCTGAATCAGTCCCATCAACTCCGGACAACTATGCACCTCCACGTTCCTCATATAAAATGAGCCTTTGGGTGCAAAAGTACAAAATCTTTGGGAAATAGTGGCATTATCGCCTCACTTTTTTGTTGATTGGCTAAATGAAATACCGCCTACTGCTCCATGTTATACTTTAATAATAACTCTCTGAAAGCTTTTGCTTCAGCAGACTCTTTTACATCTTTCTCAGCTCCAAGCATCCGTGCCGTCGCATGGTTTCTCAGTTCAAAAAACCTGTGTGCCTGAGGCGTCCACTCTAAGTACTCATAAGCGTGAGGAACTCCGGGTTCTACATAGAGCTCTGTGAAAATACCGGCTTCCATCAGCTTCTGAGCATAGCTCATGTCTTCATCGCAGAAAAGATCAAGGCTGCCGACAATCATAAAAGTCTCAGGCAGTCCTTTCAGTTGCTCAACAGTTGCCACTGCCGGTGAAAAATAGATCATTTCCTCATCGGTAAGCGCCTTGTCCTGACCTTCAATCAGTTTACCCCATCCAAAGACGTTATTCTCCTTTGTCCAAACACAATGCCCGGCATATTCATTCTTGTAAATATCCTTTTCACCGCCAGTACGGTAGTCAAGCATAGGATAGATCAGCACCTGGCCCTTCAGAGGAACCTTTCCTTTGTCCTTGTTATATAGAGCCAGACGTGCGGTTAGTCCACCGCCAGCACTTTCTCCCTCAATGACAATATTATCAGGATCCACCTTTAGTTCATCCGCATGCTCATAAGCATAAAGGAGTCCTGCATATACTTGCTCCAGTTCCATGGGATATTTGTAAGAAGGATCCAGGGAAAGTGTATAGTCGGGAGCAATAACCGTGGCAGCGCTTCCATCTGCTATGCCTTGTATTTTGGGCTCATCCATGCTCACATTGCCAAAATGATAACCACCGCCGTGAATGAAATAGACAAGCGGTGATTTCTCACCCTCTTGGTAATTTGATGGACGGAAGACATACATGTTTATTTGCTCTTTCCCTACAACAATGGTCAGTTTCTCAGCGTTCTGGGGCTCTTTCCCCTCTACGCCTAAATCTACATTCGATGTTCCCACAGGTACCGTGATACCGTCAATCAGTTCATATCCTTTTGCAAGGAGATTAGCGCTTTTCGTTTTCATATTTTCATTCGTTTTTTAATTCTTTTTCTTTCCGTTAATATACACTTCACTCGGCATGTTGTGGCTAAAGCCTTCATGCTCTGCCGTCAGCAGGTCGTTGTCGAATACCAGGAAGTCTGCATCCTTGCCAACCTCGATAGAGCCTTTAGAGGCTTCGATACCAAGTTGCTTGGCACCGTTGATGGTATATCCCAGCATCATTTCCTCAATGTTCATTTTCTCTTTGGGAGAAGGGTATGCAGCAACGACTCTGGTCCTTTCAGGGGCTTTCGCCTTTTCGTTGATATTTCGCGTCATGCCGACTTCCATACCAAGATAGGGACTCCAGGTCAAGAAGTCGCCATAGGTGATGTTATCGCTTGACCAGGTCACATTGGCACCTGTGTTCCACATCGTCTTGCTGCGATACATCTTATTGGCTCGCTCCTCACCAAGTAGGCTGCTCCAAACCTCAAAGGGATTGCCACCCGTACATCCGGCATGCCACCATGGGGAGTAATTAGCGGTAACGCCCAACTTGGCAAACCGGTCTATATCTGCATCATCCTGAATTTCCAGATGTGCACAGGTAACTCTTACACGGAATTTGTCGCCAAGTTCCTTTCTGGCCAGTTCTACCCCGTCGAGAACAGTGCGGGAAGATTGTTCACCTACGTTATGTGCATGGAAGTCCAATCCTGCATCGTTGAGCAGCTTCATCACCTCTGCAACCTCCTCTTTGGTGAAAGTGGTAGCACCTCTCTTATGGGTATCTATATAGGGGGTGACCTGGGCAGCCGTTTCGATTCTCAAGGTTCCATCCATGAATACCTTAAAGGTATGTACATTCAGGTGCTCGCTGTCGAACTTCTGGCGGAAGCGCTTTACCTCCTCCACCACTTCCTTCATCTTCTGGGGGTTCGTGAGCGCAATGCTTCCGTCGATATATACTGGCAACTTGCCCTGTTTGTCCAACTCGTACAAACGTTCATAGATACGTTCGTGGAGCGCCTCGCCCTCAGGAAAACCTGCGTCGAAGACAACAGTCACACCGGCCTTTACAGAATAGTCTATCCAACGCAAAAGTTCTGTGTCGATCTGCTCATCTGTTACATTCAGGTCATCGAAGAGCATGTGCCAACCCGAGGACTCGAATGCATTTCCTGTCACATGACCGTCCTTGCGCACGTAATAACTGAGTTCTGGCACGCGGTCGGGCGTTTCGTCAGTGATGCCGTGCCTGTCGAGAATCTTGGAGTTCACCCATACGCTATGGCCTTCACCTTCCAGAATCAGAAGTTCGGCATCAGGGCAGATGGCATCGAGATCTTCCTTGACGATGTCATCCCCATTGAGGTATTTACGCTCCAGAATAAATCTATAACGTTTCAAACCTAGATTGTTCTTGATTCTTTCCGCCATAAAATCCAGAGCTTCCTTTTTGCTGGAACAAAAAATGTACTCGCCCGGATCCATATAAGCGAATCCGATGCTGGTGGTCACATGAACATGGGTGTCGATGATGCCTGGCATGATAAACTTGCCACCAAGATCGGTGGTCTCTCCTTCATACGCTGAAAGACCAGCCTCGTCGCCAACATAAATAAACTTGCCGTCCTTCACTACCAGAGCGGTTGCCAGAAGATTGTCCTTGTTTGCAGTAAAAATCTTCGCGTTCTTAATAATCTGATCTGCTTTCATTTTGTGATTACAATATTTTAAGTGTTACATATATTTATAGTCATCGGATTGGATCGCATTGAATGCAAAGTTAGCAATTTCTCCCCAAAAAAGAATCACAGCCTATGTCCTAAGCCGTGATTTTGCAGATTTCGGTAGTTATTTTGCAGATTTCGGTAGTTGAGGACTATTCCTGTCCTTCATGGGCTTTGATCCAAGCAGTCACCGACTGTCCCGTTTTGCGCTTGAAGGCACTACTAAAGGTGTTGTAACTGCGGAAACCACTCTCCTGTGCCAACTGCATGACGGTGAAAGATCGATGAGCAGCAACAGCCTCGCGATAGACGCTGACGAAGTGATTGACACGCAGATTGTTAATATAGGCATTATAAGTCGAATCTTGACTGGAGAAATACTGGCTGAGATAGAACCGGTTGGTACCAACAGCTTTGGCAAGCTGAGAAAGGTTCAGGTCGTGCTGTAAGTAGAGCTGCGTGTCTATGCAATGCTGCTGTAGCAATACTCCAATATTCTTTGCAGGCAAAGCGGCCAAGGTTGAGACATTCTTAGTGGTGCTCTCAGGGATACTCAGGTCGCATAACGTCTCGACTCGCCACAAAAGATAACCGATAAGTACAAGGACAATGACCTGCATGGCATATTGATAAAACGTGCCTTTGCTGGTAAACACATAGATAACGAACACCAGCAGGATGATGGCCAGCACCACGAAACTCTGCCATACCTCCTTGTGCTCCAAGTCAGCATAGTTGTCACGCAGCCAACGACCGTATTGTCTCAATGCGCGCACCATATATATAATTAGGCCTATGCACATCAGCAGAAAATAGACATATACCACTGGCAAGAGGACATAACTGCGGACAGCAACTCCAAATGCTCCTCCTACTATGAGTGGTACAAACATCGCGGCAACAGGCCACAGCGGGCGCCTGTGATCTTGCAGCATAGCGAACAATACGATGATCGCCACAGGAAATAAAGCCATACAGTCAAGGAATCCGCCTATCAGGTCAATCGTCATAATATCCTCGCTTGAAGAGAGAAAGAAGATCGGCATATACACCACATGATTCAGGACTAAGGCAGCAAAGAAGGCTGCAGTCCAGCGACGCAGACGTACTGGCGGCGTAACGTCTTTGGCAAAGGCATTGCCCTGACGAAACAACAGATAACAACTTGCCATCATGGCCATAGCCGTCACGACGGAATAAAGTATAATAAAAAGAATATCTTCCCTGATCTGATCGTACATGATTGATAAACCTTTGCCTGCAAAAGTACAAAATCTTTGGGAATTAGCGGCATGATTGCCTCACTTTTTATTGATTGGCTAAATGATAACAGATATTTTTAAAATTATACAAAAATGCGTTACGCAAATTTGTATAATTGGAAAATTCTTTGTAAATTTGCCCCCAAAAGGATAATTAAAAGTAGAGCAAGACAATGAAGAATCCATTTTTGACCTATGGTTATAACGGACCAGAGTACTTCTGCGACAGAGTGGAAGAAACCAAACGTTTGACATCTTTGTTGATGAATGGCAATCATGTTGCCTTGATGTCGCCAAGAAGAATGGGTAAGACAGGACTTATACGACACTGCTTTGCCCAACAAGAACTGCAAAACGATTATTATCTGTTTCTTGTGGACATCTATGCCACCAAGTCATTGTCTGAATTGATCTATGAACTAGGACGTGTCATCCTTTCCGTTCTGAAATCAAAAGAGCGCAAAGCCTGGGAACGTTTTATACAGGTTGTTGGCTCATTAAGAACAGGTATTACACTTGATGCCTTAGGCCAACCAAGCTGGAATCTTCAACTTGGTGATATTCTGTCACCGAAGGTATCTCTTGATGAGATTTTCCAGTATCTGGGGTCGGCTGACAAGCCCTGCATAGTTGCTATCGATGAGTTTCAAACCATCATGGATTATCCTGAGCAGAATGTAGAAGCCTTGTTGCGCACTTATATTCAAGATTGTAATAATGCAAGATTCATATTCTCAGGCTCCAAGCGTCACATGATGGGCGAGATGTTCTCCTCACCAGTCAGACCATTCTATCAAAGTGCTTCAACGTTATCATTGAAACCGATTCCACTTGATTCATATACTTCTTTTATCAGAAGTCATTTTGAACAAGGAGGGATGCAGATAGAATCAGATGCCATCAGCTATATCTATGAGAAATTTGAAGGTACTACCTGGTATATACAAAAGATATGTAATGAACTATATGCTATGGCTGAGCAGAATCATCCTTGTGGTATAAAAGATGTGGATGTGGCTATCAACTACGCTATAGAAGAAAAAGACGACACCTATCAAGACTTACTGGCAAGACTCTCTGCCAAACAAAAAGCATTGCTCATCGCTTTGGCCCACGCTGGTAAGAATGCCAAGCCAACAAGTGGAGAATTCATAAAGAAATACCATCTTTCATCGGCCAGTGCAGTACAAAGATGTTTGTCCGCCCTTCAGGAAAAGGATATCATCACAAACCATACTGGGAATTACTATATCTATGATTACTTCCTTTACTACTGGTTGACAAAGAACTAAAAGAAATACCGCCCGAAAGCCAACAGACGACATTCGGGCGGTATGATAAACCTGTTAGAGAATATAGTAGTTTGTCATTTCTCCTGATAAGCTGCGATGCGCTTTGCCACGTTGTCCTTGATGTTGTTATAGAAGATGGAGTAGTCGTCCTGGTGATAACTCTGCGGTCCGGCGAACTCTACCATTTCATTGGGTACAGCTTTGGCGTTCGTGATGACGGTGCCACGGGCAAGGTCTACCTGTGCGTCACCCTCGATGTCGCGAATCTCGGTCGTGTTGGTCTTCTCGTCTGTTATCACGATTGAGCCGAGGTTCATGCTGGCGGGTGCGTAGGTCTCGTCACGACTCCAGTTCAGCGGGTTAATGCTGATGCCGTTTGGCAGCATCGCAGCAGACAGGAATTTACTTCCTACACTCTTGGGACCTTCAGCATGCCAGCTGATGATGACGCCCGTGTCGGTCTCGCCGGTGGCGAACTTCATGTGCGGATTGGCTTCGAGGTCCTCCTTCGTAATGGAGTAGCCGATGGCATAGGCGGCCACCATGCGCTCGTAGTAGTCGGGATGCTCCTTGAAATAGTGCTTCAGCACATGACGCAAGATGGCCGAGCCCTGACTGTGGCCAGCGATGACGAACGGACGGCCCTGGTTGTAGTTCTCAAAGTAGTAGTCGAGTGCAGCGGTGATGTCACCGTAGGGTGTGCTCTTAATTGCCTCCTCGATGCTACCAGTATTCTTCCAGGTGTCACCCGCAAGCCTCATGCTGGCCTGGCGATAGAGCGGGATGAACAAGTTCGTAGACTCCTCGAATACGCTCGACTTGATGGCGTGCTCCACCTTGATGCCGTCCAGCATCTCGCGGTTGTCGAGTGTTGCGTAGTCAGGGTCGCCCTCGTTTGCGCCGAAGTAGATGGTCGAGTAAATGTAGAAGGTGTCGAACTCCTTGGTGATCTCAGGAATCTTGTACCAATTGGACTCTTGGGAATAGTCGGTTGGTTTCTCCTTTACAACAGGGTTGTCGTTACTGTCACTGCATGAAGTGAGCACCGTTGTTGAGCCGCAGATGAGTGTGGCGGCAAGCATACACTTTTCCATTTTTCTCATGATTACAATTTTTATTTGTTACACATATTTATAATATTCGGATTGGATAGCATTGAATGCAAAGTTAGCAAATTCTCCCCAAAAAAGAATCACGGCCCATGTCTTGAACCGTGATTATTGCAGATTTAGTAACTATATTTGCTGATTTGGTAACTTTACGCTCTCACGCAATCTTTCATCCAGGCTGTCACCGACTTTCCCGTCTTGACCTTAATGACACGACAAAAAGTACTATAACTGCGGAAACCACTCTCCTGAGCCAACTGCTGGGCAGTGATATAGCGCTGGGAAGCTAAAGCCTCACGATAGAGACTGACGAAGTGATCGACGCGCAGATTGTTAATATAAGCATTGTAAGTCGTGCCCTGACTGGAGAAATACTGGCTGAGATAGAAACGGTTGGTGCCAATGGCTTTGGAAAGTTGGAGAAGGGTGAGGTCGTGCTGTAGATAGAGCTGCGTGTCTATGCAATACTTCTGCAGGAAAGGGCCATAGTCATTGTGAGTGGTCTGTTCCTGTGTGGTCACTGCTTCCTCATTGATAGACGACTGGGAGAAGCTCAGGTCGCTGAGCGTTTCCACTCGCCACAGGAGATAGCAGATAAGTACAGCACTGACTGCCAACATGACATATATGAAAATCTGGTTTTCGTTGGTTAATGCATAGACAACGAATACCAGCAACACGATAGCCAACACCACGAAACTCTGCCACACCTCCTTGTGCTCCAGGTCGGCATAGTTATCGCGGAGCCAGCGACCGTATTGTCTTAACGCACGTACCATATATATAATTATGCCCATGCCCATCATCAGTAAGTAGAGATATAACACTGGCAGAAAGTCATAACTAAGAGTGGCAACGCACAATGCATTTCCTACAGCGAGTGGTACAAACATCACGGCAACAGGCCATATCGGTCGCCTGCGGTCTTGCAGCATAGCGAGCAATACGATGATCGCCAGAGGAAAAATCGTCATGCTGTCAAGCAATCCGCCTACAAGGTCACACAATCTGATGTCCTCGCTTGAGGAGAGGAAAAAGATCGGCATATACCACACGTGATTCAAAGCGAAGGCCGCAAGGAACACTGCTGTCCAGCGGCGTAGGTGTGCAGGCGTCTTTATGTCAGTAGCAAAGGCATTACCCCGACGGGACAGCAGATAACAGCTTGCCATCATGGCCATGGCTGTTACCACAGAATATAAGATAATAAAGAGCGTATCTTCCCGAATCTGATCGTACATGATTGATAAACCTTTGCCTGCAAAAGTACAAAAACTTTGGGAATTAGTGGCATGATTGACTCATTTTTTGTATTATGCAATTTACATAATGCAAGTTAAATAATCCAAAATAAATAATGATTCAAAATTAATTCCTTGTATCTTTTGGAAAGAATATCTATTTTTGCAGGCAAAACGCTTAATTATGAATCCATTTATTACTACTGGTAAAATCCCAGCAGAACTATTCTGCGATAGGAAAGAGGAATCAAAACGCCTTCTCCAAAGCCTTACTAATGGAGCAAATGTGGTCCTCATGGCACCTCGCCGCGTAGGGAAAACCCAGCTCATGTATTACTGTTTTGACAAACATACCATCAGCGATAATTACATAACCTTCTTTATAGATATCTTGAAGACATCCAGTTTGCAGGAATTCACCTACGAACTGGGCAAAGCAGTCTTCAATACCCTTGCCTCACGAGGCCAGAAGATGCAGAAATTGGCACTCGCCACCATGCGGTCACTTACAGGTAACATTGGATTTGATCCTGTAACGGCCCTTCCTACCTTTGGTATAGCTATCGGCGACATTCAGAATCCCACTTACTCTTTAGAGGAGATTTTCCGAACCTTAGAAAGCGCAGGTAAAAAATGCCTTGTTGCCATTGACGAATTCCAACAAATCACTAATTATCCAGAAAAAAACATAGAGGCAGAGCTTCGTTCGCACATTCAGAAGCTGACCAATACGCAGTTTATCTTCTCTGGAAGTGAGCGTCATCTGTTAGAAGAGATGTTCCTCGACTCTGCACGACCATTCTATAACAGCGCTGATATTCAGAGTCTCGATGTCATTGAAGAAGAAAAGTATGCCGAATTTGTTCTGCATCACTTTCTTTCCAACGGGAAACGGATCTCCGATGATGCCATCAGTCACGTGTATCAAACCTTTGATGGTAACACCTATTATAATCAGAAGACCATGCGCGAGGCTTTTGCAGAAACAGCTTCAGACGCCCTTTGTACGAAAGAGACGACAGAGCAGGTGATTAGCCAAATGGTCAGGGAAGCCAACAGGCACTACAGTGAAATCATGGCTCGCCTGACTTTACCTCAGAAAGAATTGCTATATGCCATCGCAAAAGAACATAGGGCCCAACAGATAACATCTGGTGCCTTCATTCGCCGACACAGTCTCAAGTCAGCCAGCAGCGTCCAGAGTTCAACTAAAAAACTGCAAGAATTCGGATTGGTTTCATTTGACTCTGGCAACTACTACATCGCCGACCAACTGATGAGACTTTGGCTCATAATATAGAAAGCAAATCCTAAACATCTAAACAATTGAAAAGGGGACTCTCACGAGCCCCCTTTCTGTTCTTCTAAGCAGCATTAGTTAGTTTCTTAAAAGAAATATGTGCTTATGCCTTAAATACTTCCTCGCCATCAATGATGGTGGCGATGAGGTTGGCCTGTGCCACCCGCTCGATATCGTCGTGCAGGAAGTCGCAGTCATAGACCGTCATGTTGGCGAGTTTGCCAAACTCGATAGAGCCCATACGATGCTCCTGACGGAACTGGCGGGCCACATTGATGGTCATGGCACGCAACGACTGCTCGCGGGTGATGGCTTCCTTGGTATTACGGCGGGTATCTCCTGGCATGATGAACTGAGGATAGCCACGTTTTTCAGCCGTGTAGATGCTGAGCTTGATATCCATCATCGGCGAAACGGGATAGTCGGAGTGGAACACCACGTTTGCACCTACATCAAAAAACGACTTGATGGGGTAAGCACTGTCAGCCAGTTCCTGACCCACTGACGATACTTCTTGTTCGTAATTGCCAGCCACCTTACCCGACCAAAGAGGAGGAACAGCAGGTATGGAGCCGGTTTCTGCCATGCGCCGGATATCTTCATCCGTAACATATTGCAGGTGTGCCAGGATATTGCGCTGATCCTTATCGCCTGTTATCTTCTCGGCATCCTCAATGCAATCCAGCATGAAGTGGGTCGCACCGTTTCCTACGGAGTGGGCATGGACGGAGAGCCCTTCCTTGTCTGCCTCCGCTATCAGCTCTACCATCTTGTCGTGATCGTTGAATCGCTCCACACCGTGATAGCCAGGCTGATCAAGATAATCCTTGAGCTGCCAGGCTGTATGGGCTTCGGTCACACCGTCCAACAAAACCTTCAGACCGATGATGTTGTAGTATTCATTGCTGTATTTGGCACGAATGGCGGCCACGTCGGCAACTTCTGCTTTCGGGTCTTCAGCATTGTCAGCAATAATCACATTGGCATAGGTACGCAGCTTCAACTTACCTTCTTCCTCCAGCTCATAATAGGCCTCAGCCTCTGGGAAACGAAGGTCATCACCAGCAAAGGCAGTGGCAGTAAGTCCACTTGTAATGGCAAAGTCCTGCCATGCCAGGATATAGCTCTTGGCTTCCTCAACCGTCACCGGCACCTCATGCATGACCTTGAAGGCAGGTCCCTCGCAGAGATAGCCAGTCGGCTCCCCCTTCTCGTCCACATATACCAAGTCGTAGCCATATTCCTTAGCACGCTTAGCATCGATGCCAGCCCATTCCAGAGCCTTGGTGTTGAGCAGGCAGGAATGTGCGTCGGCGGAGTTCATGATAAGAGGCTTATCGGGACAAATCTCGTCGAGGTATGCCTTCGTGACAGGTTCATCATTGGGTATCCATCCGGCAGCCATATAGATTTGGCGTTGAGGATTCTTGGCAATGAACTCCTTCATAATCTCCCGGTATTTGGCATAGTCGGCCTTTAACCCCACTTGGGCAAGGTTCGCCTGTCCAATGGCACGATAACCAGCAAAGACGCCGTGGGCATGGGCCTCTATGAAGCCGGGATAGATGAAGTTATCACCATAGTCCATTACCTTTGCGTCTGCACCGGCGAGCTTCTTCGCTTCCTCTGCGCCACCAATATAGGCAAAGACACCGTTCTTTACAACCGCAGCCTTGGCAAAGGGCCTCTTTTCATCCATCGTGATGATGTTGCCGAGAATAATAGTTTGCTTCATAATTTTATCCCTCTTTGGTGTGTTTGATTTACATAGAGAAAACCTTCTTTCCTTCGAAGTAGGTGGCTGTTGGCTTGGTTGAGTGGATCTCTGTCGCCGGGCAGGTCAGCACGTCCTGGTTGAGGAGCAAGAAGTCGGCATATTTGCCAGTCTTGATGCTGCCTCTCTCCTCTTCGATGAACATCTGCTTGGCGCAGTTGATGGTCATGGCAGTGAGGGTCTGCTCACGGGTGCCGAGCTCCTCGGGCCACCAAGGCGTGCCATTCTCGGACCAAAGTACACCTGTCACAGCTATCTCCATGATGCCGAACGGATCGTCAGGGCTGCCACTCAATGCAGGATAGTCTGAGTGGATGCTTACAGGGATGTTATTGTCGATGTATGACTTAAAGGGATAAGACTTGTCTTCCTGACCTGCAGGAACCATGGTCTTCAATACCTCAACCGCACCAGTTGGCATGTGATGCCAAGTCACACCAGAGGTGACATAGATGTTGTGCTCTGCCATACGCTTGTAATCTTCATCATTGACGTTGCGCACGTGTACCAGCGTATTGCGCATCTCATCCTGTCCGCCATTGATAAAGGCGTTGACTACTTGACTGACGCCCTTGTTTCCCATGACATGAATGTGGATGGTCAGACCTTGGGCATTAGCCTTGCGTGTCAGCTCGGTCACTTCCTCTTCCGTCCAGTTGGCAATGCCCTGGTGTCCGTCGGGATAGAGGGGATCCACAATAGCCGTACCAGCTTCTACTCCACCGTCGAAGAGGAGCTTGATCCATCTGGGCATGACACGCTTCGAAGCGAACTTCTTGGCATCAACGGCTCTGCCCAGTGCCTCGTCCATATCCATCCAGCTCTCAATCTCGTAGGGCAGTCCTAATACAAAGTGCAGCTTATCTTCTTTGTCCATCTGCTGAGCTGCCTGATAGTAATTGGTGTTTACGAAATAGTTACCCCAGCCGCCGTGATACATGGTGTAGCCCACTGATGCCAGATATTGGTCGATTTCCACCAAGTTAGACAAAGCCCTGTCGAGGGTATAGAGATTGTCGTTGTCCAGGAAGGAGCGCAGGTAGGTCTGGGCTTGTTCCTTCATCAGACCTGTAGGCATGCCGTTGGCATCTACAACAATCTCGCCGCCACGTAATTCTGTCTTGCCGGCAGTACCATCCTCGTTGATGATGCCAGCCTTTTTCAGCAAAATGGTATTACCCAGTGCCTTATGGCATTCCTCGTCCAGCAGATAGATGGGGATATCGCTGCAGATGGCATCCAGATCCTCACGAGTAGGCAGAGGGTCGAGACTCTGGAGGCGCCAGCCTTGTCCGAAGATAGAAGTGGCCCCTTCAGCCCTTGCCTTCTTGACAGATTCTGGAAGAATCTCCTTCAGCAATTTCTCTGAAGTAACATCCAGCCCTATCATCGTTCCGATGGTCTTAAGGGCATAGCCCAGCATGTAGTGTGCGTGGCCATTACCGCAGCCAGACATCACAAGACCCTTTCCTGAGTAGTCCACCACCTCGGTCTTGCCTGCTTCAACAAATGCTTCGGCCCCCGCCTTGTCGCCTACATAGACGTACTTGCCGTCTTTCACGGCAAATGCCTCTACAATCTGGTTACTTTCAGAAGTGAAGATCTTACCATAGACCACGAGGTCGGCGATGGTCTTTTCTGAAGGGGTGTCTCCCTTACTTGGGTTGTCTTCGTTCGCTGCGCACGATGTGAACATCGCTGCGGTGCCGCAGATCAGGATGGCGGCAAGCATCCACTTTTTCAAATTTCTCATATTTACATTTTTTTAGGTTAAATATAATTTTAAAGTCTTCGGCAAAGTTAGCAATTTTCTTTCAAAAAAGAATCACGGCCCATGTCCTGAGCCGTGATTTTTGCTGATTCTGCCACTTATTTTGCTAATTCTGCCACATTGAGGCTTTCCTACCCTTCATTTTGCGCCTTGACCTGCGGTCGAGCCTGCTTATGCTCGGCAGAGTCGATGCGAGCACCACTCTTCTCTCGCTCACTCGCAGTCTTGATCCAAGCAGACACAGTGTGTCCCATCTTGCGTTTGAAGACTTCACTAAAGGTGCGGTAGCTGTGGAAACCACTCTCCTGAGCCAACTGCCGGGCAGAAAAAGAACGATGACCATCAACAGCCTCGTGATAGAGGCTGACAAAATGATTGACGCGCAGACCATTGATATAGGCATTGTAAGTCATTCCCTGGTTTGAGATATACTGGCTAAGATAGAAACGGTTGGTACCAATAGCCTTAGCAAGCTGAGATATGTTCAGATCGTGCTGTAAGTAGAGCTGCGTCTCTATGCAATGCTGCTGTAGCAATGCTCCAATATTTTCGCGGTTGGTCTGTGAAAGACCATTAACTTCCAAATCTTCTGCCTCTGTTGTGGCAGGCTCTGCGACAGACAGGTTCTGCGACAGGGGAATGCTGAGGTCGCTTAACGTTTCTACTCGCCACAAAAGATAACCAATCAGTACAACGACAATCAATTGAAGGAGGTATTCGTAGGACTGGGCTTTATCGCTAAACGCATAGATACAGAATACCAATAGCATGATGGCCAGCACCACGAAACTCTGCCACACTTCCTTGTGCTCCAGGTCAGCATAGTTATCGCGCAGCCAGCGTCCATATTGTTTCAATTCGCGTACCATATATATAATCAGGCCAAAGCTCATCAACAGTAAATAGACAATTAACATCGGAACAAGGGTCTCGCTGCGGCTGACAACGCACCATGCCATTCCTACGATGAGTGGCGCAACCATCACGGCAACAGGCCACAGCGGTCGCCTGCGGTCTTGCAGCATCGTGAACAAGACGATGATTGCCAAAGGGAAAAATGTGATGCTGTCAATCAGCCCGCCTACCAGACTGGCCATCTTAATATCATCGCTTGAGGTGAGGAAAAATGTCGGCCCCATATACCATATATGATTCACGACGAATACTGCAAAGAAAGCTGCCGTCCACCGGCGCAGGCGTATAGGCGGCGTTACGTCAGGGGCAATGGCATTGGCCCGACGGAACAGCAGATAACAACTTGCCATCAAGGCCATTGCTGTCACTACTGTATAAAGCATAATATAGAGCGTATCTTGCCGGATCTGATCGTACATAATAGATGAGTCTTTGCAGCCTTTTTGCTGCAGTGAGGCTAAGTTTACTTGTCTATCGCACACTGGGGCCAGGTCCCAGTGTGCTAAGAACGATATTACTTTATCTGAACACCAGAAAGGTTGAAGATACCGTCAGGAGTCTCGATGACGAGCTTTCCGTTCTTCACGTATTTCCTGATGCGGACAGCCTGTGCGTCAGCCTTGATGCCGTTGACTGCAGTAGGATCGCCAGCGATTGTCAGAATAGCCGGGTTTGATTCAACAGTGCCATTATCGTCGGTGACCTTACACATGAAGGTGTAATCACCGATGGCTTCTTCACGTAACTTTTCTATCATATTGTTGATAAAAGCCTTTAAGTCTAACTCTGCCGTCGTAATACCTGAGCTGTAATAGTTACCGTCTTCATTTTTCACGAACCATTCGTATGTGAGGTCACCGGCAGAAGCTGTTGCTTCAACGCTCATCTTAGGATACTCAGCATCACCTATGGTGTATGTCACGTCCTCAGGCTGGGTTGTGATGGTAGGATACTGAATTTCCGGCGTGTCGGGCTTGATCTTCTTGAAGGTGGCATAGACTGTGACATTCGTCTCCGGCATGATGAAGAAGTTGATCGGGCCTTCCTCGGTGCTTTCGACGAACGTCAGTGGGATGCTCTTGCCCTCGGCATCGATGACCTTCAGTTCATCCAGCTCATAGCCATCATCGGGAATGGCCTTCAGGTTCACCTGCTTGCCCTGCCTGCTGTTGACCATGCTGGAGATTACCTCGCCGTTTTCCGACTTTGCCACGATGACAGAGAGGTTCAGATCCTCCTCAAAGGAGCCGTTGACGATGACGTTGCTTGCTGGCATCATGAAGTAGTAGAACGGACCTTCCTTCGGATCGACGATGTAGCCTACATAGAGAGGCTTGCCGTTCTCATCCTTCACCGAGAGCGATGCCAGCTGATAGCCCTCGTCTGGTGTTACCTTCAGGTTTACCTGCTCACCAGCCTGGGCGTTGATCTTGCTACTACTGATGTCGCCGTTGGTCGTCTTCGCGATGACGACGCTATTTTCAACGGTGGCGGCAGTGCTGATGGTGATGGATATGATCTTCACTTCTGCCACACTCGTCTTCAGTGTCAGGAGGATGTCATCGTCATTAGTCTTTGTGTAAATGGCACCGGATTCAACCTCCATCGACGAGTCGCTGCCTCTAGTCCTGGCGGCAATTCTAGGAGCCTTCGCGATGTTGTTGCTCTCGCAGAAGATGGAACCGTCACAGATGAACACGACTTGACTGCCGGCAGGGATACCCCTCACCAGCATACTCACATCAATGGGGCCCGTCGCCAACACAAGATGGCCCTCGATGTCGGCTCGGCCCTGGGTGTTAGCGTTCTTCGAGAGTGCGATGCCCACGTAGTCGTCGATTTTAAGGACTTCCTTGCAGTCGTCTGTCAACTCATAGAGCGTCAGGCCGCCCTCTGTCTTCACGGGTTTATTCTCGTCTACCAACTTTAGGGCAGTCTTCTTAAATGTAGCTGATACGGTGACGTTGCTGGCGGGCATCGTGAACTTACCGTTGGTGACGGCGACAGCATTGCCGGCTGCATCCTTCACGCTGTAGGCATCTAATTCGTAGCCCTCGGCTGGTGTGGCGGTCAGGGTAATCTCGTCGCCCATGTTGCCGCTGAGTGCAGAAGCTGTCACCGTTCCGTTCAGAATGCCCTCGGCGATGGTCACGGTGTAGGCCGTCTTGGCAAACTCGGCACTAACCGTCACATCACCCGCAGGCATCGTGAACTTACCATTAGTGACGGTGATATCCGTCTCGCCGCTCTTCACGCTGAGCGTCTTCAGGTTATATCCCTCGGCGGGCGTGATGGTCAGAGTAATCTCTTCGCCCATTGTGGCGGTGGCGGCAGAGGCTGTCACCGTTCCGTTCGTGATGCCCTCTGCGATGGTAATGGTGTAAGTAGTCTTCTTGAACGTAGCCGATACGGTGACGTTGCTGGCGGGCATGGTGAACTTGCCATCGGTGACGGTCACAGCATTCTCTGCTGCATCCTTCACGCTATAGGCCTCCAGCTCGTAACCATCGGCAGGCGTAGCGGTCAGGGTGATCTCGTCGCCGATGTTGCCACTGAGTGCAGAGGCTGTCACCGTTCCGTTCTGAATACCCTCGGCGATAGTCACGGTGTAGTCCGTCTTGGCAAACTCGGCGCTAACCGTCACATCACCCGCGGGCATCGTGAACTTGCCGTTAGTAACAGCGATATCAGTTTCGCCGCTCTTTACGCTGAGCGTCTTCAGGTTATATCCCTCGGCGGGCGTTGCGGTCACAGTAATCTCCTCGCCCATCGTGGCGGTGGCGGCAGAGGCTGTCACCGCTCCGTTCGTGATGCCAGAGGCGATGGTAATCGTGTAGTCGATCTTCTTGAACGTAGCCGATACGATGACGTTGCTAGCAGGCATCGTGAACTTACCGTTGGTGACGGCGACAGCACTGCCGGCTGCATCCTTCACGCTGTAGGCATCTAATTCGTAGCCCTCGGCTGGCGTAGCGGTCAGGGTAATCTCGTCGCCGATGTTGCCACCGAAGGCCGAAGCTGTCACCGTTCCGTTCTGAATGTCCTCGGCAACGGTGATCGTATAATCCGTCTTGGTGAACTCTGCGCTAACCGTCACGTTACCGGCGGGCATCGTAAACTTGCCGTTAGTAACAGCAATATCCGTCTCACCGCTCTTCACGCTGAGCGACTTCAGGTTATATCCCTCGGCGGGAGTGATGGACAGAGTAATCTCGTCATC
>JAEEGI010008537.1_pt1 | contig 22608 bp, 16 predicted proteins | sample 8958751 | NCBI WGS metagenome assembly JAEEGI01 (sample SAMN16246545, study PRJNA631951) | gut metagenome | biome: gut microbiome; feature: rumen; material: KS-attached | host: Bos | place: Iran: Karaj | collected 2018-10 | reverse complement strand
TGAATTTTGGAAAGAGGATCTTATTTCCATATTTTCAAACAGGCAAATCATTTTAGACAAAATCAACGCAAACATCGCCTCCGGAAAAATCAAGCAAAGAATTAGTTTGTTACCATAACCGAACATGAAAATTTATGGCAAATAAAGATGAAGTGCTAAAAGAATTGAGCACCTTTTTCAAAGAGCATGGGTTCAACGAGAAAGGTGAAACATGGTACATCCAGAAGGGCAACATTTATCTCCTGTGCGAATACCAGGAAGGATATGCTTTACATGGTTTCTACCTGAATATAGGGTATTTCTTTTCTAATTATTCGGAGAAAGAGAGCCATCTCGAAATCCCGCCCAAAGACTGCGACTGGACCGTTTCGTTTAGACTTCATGAAGTATTGTTCAACGAGTTGCATCTCGATGGAGCATTTGATTTTGATTTGCCCGAAGATGAATACAGAAAAGTAATGGAACGGTTTAAATCGTGTTTCGAAAGCCGCATTTTGCCTTACCTACTCAGCAAAATGAACTATGAATCATTCTTGGATTTTCCTTGCGGATTTGAGGAATGCTTACCGCCGTGCTATAAATTCAGCAAAAATGATTTCGAACATTACATAAAAAAAACGATCGCAGAGCAATCCGGTAAAAAATATGTTTTTGACGGGTTCAACAAACAACATTCCAAAAAGACCTCAAAAACGATAAAAGAAAACAAAAAGATTGATAACGACGCTCGCCGAAAAATGGGGAAACAATACGGATTTAAGCAAGCGTCATACTGCAATTGGATTGTTAAAGAAAAATATTTTTTCTACGTCCAGTACAATCAATATCCCTATTTTGACAACGTAGAATTTTACGTCAAGCCCTGTTACTTCGACGATATCTTGCTGGATGAAATAAACATTTGGGAAAAGAAATGTTCTCTCGGCGACCGTGCGATTGTCGTTTCTGCGCCCAGTTTTTTGCTGTCGAGGACTGACCTTCCGCCGCAAAAAAGCGAAGACATTTCAGCGGAAAGCCGTGAACGCGTCTGGCTCGGGATTTTCATGAAAGCACAACAGCTGATAGACGTTTTCTTGTCGAAAAACCACGATGTCGATTCGTTTGCATTCGAATCATCGGGCTTGAGTAGCGACGACAACGATTTGGCAAGCATGCTGCAGATACTCAACCACCAGCAATACGAAGAGGTCATAGCGTTGGCGACATCATTGGTAGAGAAAGGCAAAAAAGGCTATCTTTCATGGCTTCGCACCGATGAAAACGGAGCCGTCAAGTCGAAATCTCTCTACGATTACGTAATCGAATACAGCCGTTCAAAAGCATAACAAAAAGGCTTCCTCTTTCGAGGAAGCCCATTTCACGAATTGACTTTAATCCGTTAGCAGATTAGCGGACTGCAACGCGCTTCGTGGCGAGGACCTTGCGGCCTTCGGAGAGGCGAACAATCACAGCACCCTTGCCCGCAAACTTCGACATATCCATGCTCAAGGAAGCACCGGAGAATGTTTCAGAGAGGAGCATGTTACCGCGAACATCGAATACCTTCACAGACTTCACGCCATTGGAGGTCGCAACGATGTTCAGGACGTTGTTCGTAACAGTCATGTTAGCCTTGACTTCAGCAGCAGAGACGATAGCGGTTGTGCCATTGTCGCGACCGAGAGCCTTCTGGATAACCGGTTCAACACCCGTTGCGTCGCACGGAGCTTCGACCCACCACCACGTTTCGGTGGCAACTTCGTTGATCCACTGCGGAACGCCTTCAGCAACACGGGCCGGATTCATGGTATAGCACTTGCCTTCAGCCATGTTCCTCAAGCCTTCGTTGTAGCAGTTCTTGTCATAACTGCCTTCGCCGTTCTTAAACGCGATGCAAGCAGAGACAACAATTTCGCTGGAGCTGGATTCGACGGAGCTAGAGGATTCCACGCTAGAGCTGGATTCAACAGAGCTAGAAGATTCTTCGCTGGAGCTGGATTCAACAGAGCTAGAAGATTCTTCGCTAGAGCTGGATTCAACAGAGCTAGAAGATTCCACGCTAGAGCTGGATTCAACAGAGCTGGAGGATTCCACGCTGGAGCTGGACTCAGCAGAGCTAGAAGATTCCACGCTGGAGCTGGATTCAACAGAGCTGGAGGATTCCACGCTGGAGCTGGACTCAGCAGAGCTGGAGGATTCCACGCTGGAGCTGGATTCAGCAGAACTAGAAGATTCCGGTTCGTCACCGCAAGCGGTTTCAACCCACCACCACTTATCAGAAGCCCTGTTGCTGATATACTGCGGAACACCGCTTTCAGCAACGCGAGCCGGATTCATGGTATAGCAAACACCGTCAGCCATTTCATCAAGGCCTTCGTTGTAGCAGTTCTTGTCGTAATCGCCATCGCCGTTCACGAACTTGATGCACTTGGAAACGACAATTTCGCTAGAGCTGGATTCAGCAGAGCTGGAGGATTCCGTACTGGAGCTGGAAACTTCTGCGAAGCAAGGCGTTTCCACCCACCAAGACTTGTCCGTTACATCGGTGTGACGGCGGATTCTATCCGAGCTTTCACCCCTCTTGCTCTCAACCACAGCATAGCACTTGCCATCGGCCATGTTCGTCAAACCGGACTTATAGCAGTATTGACCAATACGGTGTTGGACACTGCCGAAATCAATGCAGAGTTCAACAGGGGTTTCGCTGGAGCTGGACTCGACAGAGCTGGAAGATTCCACGCTAGAGCTGGACTCGACAGAGCTGGAGGATTCTTCGCTGGAGCTGGATTCAACAGAGCTGGAAGATTCCACGCTGGAGCTAGATTCGACAGAACTAGAGGATTCCACGCTGGAGCTGGATTCGACAGAGCTGGAAGATTCCACGCTGGAGCTGGATTCAACGGAGCTGGAGGATTCTTCGCTGGAGCTGGATTCGACAGAGCTAGAAGATTCCACGCTGGAGCTAGATTCGACAGAGCTAGAAGATTCCACGCTAGAGCTGGATTCAACAGAGCTGGAAGATTCCACGCTAGAGCTGGATTCGACAGAGCTGGAAGATACCGGTTCGTCACTGCAAGCGGTTTCGACCCACCACCACTTATCAGAAGCCCTATTGCTAATGTATTGCGGAATGCCTTCCTTAGCACGGGTCGGATTCATGGTGTAGCACTTGCCATCGGCCATTTCATCAAGGCCAGAGTTATAGCAGTTCTTGTCGTAATCGCCATCGCCATTCACGAACTTGATGCACTTGGAAACGACGACTTCGCTGGAGCTAGACTCGACAGAGCTAGAGGATTCCACGCTGGAGCTGGAAATCACCGGTTCAACGCTAGAACTCGATTCAACAGAGCTAGAAGATTCTACGCTAGAACTCGAAGGAACCGGCGTTTCGCTAGAACTGGATTCCGGCACTACGCTAGAACTGGAGACTACCGGTTCATCGCTAGAACTCGAAACAACAGGTTCCGAACTGGAGCTGGACTCCGCAGAACTTGAAGATTCCACGCTGGAGCTTGAAACATCCTCGATGCAAGGCGTTTCAGACCACCACCACGTCTGGGAAACCATGTTATTAATCCACTGCGGAACGCCCTCTTTGACGCGATCCTTATTCATGGTATAGCACTTGCCTTTTTCCATGTCGATAAGGCCAGAATTATAACAATGTTCGTTATAATGCCCCTCCCCATTAACAAACGGAATGCAAGCAGACCCGTCTTGAGCAAGCGCCACCGCCGACGCCACCCCCAAGAACAGTGTTGTACTTTTTATTGTTTTCATTTATTCACCTTCTTAATTTGTTTTTAAGGTTCAATAAATTTAGTAAACAAATCATACAAAATAAGTTAAAACATATAAAAAAATTACAAAAAGGGCCAAAAACGTTCAAATTTTCAAAATTTCAACACTTTTACTTAGTTTGTATTTTTATTTTTACAACAAAGCATATTTGCACAAATTATAAATAAATATTTACAAACAAATCTATTGCAACAAAAGAAGGTAAAAATTTATAAAAAAAAACACCCCAGCACAAAAGCCAGGGTGAAAGAATCATAAGCGTCGTTTCTTACAACGTTAGTCGTTTATTCCAACGTAATTTTCTTGAGAGTCGTGACTCCCGCATTCACGACACGGACAACATAAAGACCGTTCGGAATACCGTTCAACGAAATCATCACCGTTCGCGTCGCATTCTTGTCGAAGGACTTCACCACGCTACCCGTCATCGAGACCACATCCACATGGACATTGCCCTTCACCGCCCCCAACTGGAGCGTCCGACCATCGAGCGTTATCTTCGGGACGCTAACAACAGCCGTACTCAAAGATGTCATGTCCGAGCTGGACTGCGGAGCTGCCGCACTGCTACTTGCCGGAGCAACTTCAGAGCTTGAGCTTTCCGGAGCCGCCGCACTCGACGACGCCGGAGCTTTGGAAGCCGCCATAAGATTCGGCATGTTCCCCGAAACGAGCAAGCCGCAAAGAATTTTCAAGGACTGTTCGAAATACGGTTCTTCACCCAGCGAAACCGCTTCACTCCAAAATTCATCCAGTTTACCCTGACGGGAGGCATCCGTCACCAAAGAGGTCATCAATGTTGCAACAAAGGTGCTGTTATGAGCCGCCCAGCCCTCGACACTGCCGTTACGGTTGATATTTCCACGAACATCCTTCGCAGCATTGCCGCTCACCCATTTACCAAGCTTGTCCAACATCGTTTTCGCTTTTTCTTCGCCGAACCAATAAAAGTCTTGAGCCAAGCGCCAAGGCGTACGGGCAGCATCGTAACCATAGTTTCCATCCAAGCCCTTTCCTTTTGCATCGGACCAGTTGTCAAAAAGACCTGTAGAATATTCTGCGGAGTTCGCTTCCAGCAATGCATAGTTCGCATTCATCGCCGTCGTGCTCCAAAATTCGGCATTATCCGTATCGACTTCAGCAAACAGCCTGTAATAAGCGGGCGCGATATAGGACGGATTTTTCTTGTCGTTCCAAGCATCACCCGGCTTATGGAGACCGTTTTCTTCGAATTCGTATTGCTTTACATTTTTCAAAAGCTTGCGGGCCTCGTCCAGATACTTTTCATCATCGAACTGGTACGCCGCCATGATCAGGGCCGCCGCCACATCCATTTCCGCATCAGTCGCCGCATTCGCCTTGTTGTCATACGGTCTCAAGCCGCCAAAAGACCAGTTCATCAGTCCGTGTTCGTTGACACCAGCCTTGTAGAACGCCCACAGCTTATCAAACTGAGTCTGATAGCTCGTCGTGTTGTCGCTGAAAAAGACCATCATCAACATGCCGTAGCCAGTCCCTTCAGAGACAAAATTGTTGCCGCCCTTGTCTTTTTCTATCGCGGCATACGTCGCGTCTTCTTTATACTTGTCCTTCAAATAAAAATCGAAAGCCTTCTTCAGCTGAGAAGCCGCATCATCCAGTTTCGAAAGAACCACGCCGTTCCCGTCGTAATTGGATTTTTGCGGATACGGGAAATTCACCTTAGCCTCGGCAAGCCCGAAAGCAAGCATACCGGCAAGTCCAATTTTCACCAAACGGTTCATACACAACTCCTATGCCCAGCGGGCCGTTAAATCTATCTAAAAATAAATTTTTAGCAATTAAATTTAAATTATTTTACTCATACGTTTTAAATTTTCGTGCAATCCGTCACACGGGTCATCCATCATCGCTGGTCCAATACAGTAATTTACCATTTGTTTCATTTTTAAACAATCAATTATCCTCGGTTTTATCCCGCTGCTTTACGTTTCAAAAAAAGACACGAGTAGCCGATATTTCACTAAAACAGGCATAAAACGGCGTAATTATTGTTTTTGGCACGAAAATTGCTTTATAAAGGGCGAAACAAGAAAAATGGTCCAATTTGGAACAACTCCAACATCAATTGGGCCAATCAATTTAACAAGGGCAATGCCCAAAAGAGGATAAAAATAATGATCAAGCCTTTAGCAGATCGAATCGTTGTCAAGCCGGCAGAAGCCGAACAGAAGACCTCCTCCGGTCTCTTCATCCCGGATAACGCAAAGGAAAAGCCGATGCAGGGTAAGGTCGTGGCCGTGGGCCCGGGCCGCAAGAACGACAAGGGCGAAGTCGTCGCCATGGAAGTCAAGGTTGGCGACGTGGTGCTTTACGGCAAGTACAGCGGTACGGAAGTCACCGTCGATGGCGAAAACTACCTCATCGTGAAGGAATCCGACGTTATCGCTACTCTGTAGTGGTTAGTAAACAGTAGGCAGTAAACAGGTTAAGTTAGGCGGCTTCGCCGCGATTATAAAAACTAACCACCAACCACTAATCACTAACCACTCTTTCAAAATTTAAAAAAAGGACAATCAAAAATGGCAAAGCAATTGAAGTTTGATGTGGCAGCTCGTGAATCTCTCATGAAGGGTGTAGATAAGCTCGCCAATGCAGTTAAGGTCACTCTCGGTCCTAAGGGCCGTAACGTCATGATCGCACGTTCTTTCGGTGCCCCGAACGTCACCAAGGACGGCGTGACTGTCGCCAAGGAAGTTGAACTGGAAGACGCATACGAAAATCTCGGTGCGCAGATGGCTAAGGAAGTCGCGAACAAGACTTCTGACGCTGCCGGTGACGGTACGACGACCGCTACGGTCTTGGCCCAGGCCATCACCCGCGAAGGCCTCAAGAACGTGGCCGCCGGTGCAAACCCGATGGACATCAAGCGCGGCATGGACGCAGCCGTAAACGCTGTCATCACCGAAGTCGGCAAGATGGCCGTGAAGATCAACGGCAAGGAACACATTGCCCAGGTCGCAACGATTTCTGCAAACAACGACCCGGAAATTGGCGAACTCCTCGCCAACGCTATGGAAAAGGTCGGTAACGACGGCGTCATCACCATCGAAGAATCCAAGACGGCTGAAACTGTCCTCGACGTTGTCGAAGGTATGCAGTTCGACCGCGGCTACCTCTCTCCGTACTTCGTCACGAACACGGACAGCATGGAAGTCGCTCTCGAAAATCCGTTTATCTTGCTGTACGACAAGAAGATTTCTACCATGAAGGATTTGCTCCCGATGCTCGAATACGTTGCAAAGCAGGGCAAGTCTCTCCTCATCATCGCCGAAGACGTCGATGGCGAAGCTCTCGCAACGCTCGTTGTGAACAAGATGCGTGGCACCTTGAAGGTTGCTGCCGTTAAGGCTCCGGGCTTTGGTGACCGTCGTAAGGCCATGCTCGAAGATATCGCAATCCTCACTGGCGGTATGCTCGTCTCTGAAGACACGGGTGCTAAGCTCGAAGACGCTCCGGTTACGGTGCTTGGCAAGGCAAAGTCCATCACCATCACGAAGGACAACACCACGATTGTCGAAGGTGCTGGCGACGCAGCCTCCATCAAGGGCCGTATCGGTCAGATTAAGAAGCAGATCGAAGCTACCACCAGCGACTACGACCGCGAAAAGCTCCAGGAACGCTTGGCAAAGCTCGCCGGTGGCGTTGCCGTGATCAAGGTCGGTGCTGCTACCGAAGTTGAAATGAAGGAAAAGAAGGACCGCGTTGACGACGCTATGCACGCAACTCGCGCCGCTGTCGAAGAAGGTATCGTTCCGGGTGGTGGCGTTGCTCTCATCCGCGCTGAAAAGGCTATCGACGCTCTCAAGTTCGACAATGCCGACCAAAAGACGGGTGCAGCAATTATCCGCCGCGCTATCGAAGAACCGCTCCGCCAGATCGTCCAGAACGCTGGCCTCGAAGGCTCCGTGGTCGTGAACAAGGTCAAGGAAGGCAAGGACGGCTTTGGCTACAACGCTAAGACCGACACTTACGAAGACCTCATCAAGGCTGGCGTCATTGACCCGGCTAAGGTGACCCGCACGGCCCTCAAGAATGCTGCTTCCATCGCTTCGATGATCCTCACGACTGACTGCGTGATCACCGAAAAGAAGGAACCGAAGGCACCGGCTGCTCCGGCTATGGATCCGTCCATGGGCATGGGTGGCATGATGTAATCAACCGCTGAATGAGTGCAACCGCAAATGCGCGGACTGCACGAATTCAAGCGACTAGAATTTCATATTCTAACTCCACAAAAAATCCCGACTCTTACGAGCTCGGGATTTTTTTGCACGGTAAAACAGCAAACTATTCATCGATTTGTTTTTTCGTTAGAGCAAATAAAAACTCAATCCGCTTGTAAAACCGACGTTTGCGAAGTCACCATCAACATAGGTCGTTATAACACTCGCGCTGACTTCAATTTTATTGAACCTATACCCTAGCGTAAAATAGTGCGAATGAATTTCGGAAATACATTCGCTTTCGCTTGATCCATCTACATCGGGACACGGCCCAGTGATGCTCCAGGTATAGTTTAAAAAGATATTGCTGTAATAAAGGCCCGCGAATCCACCAGCTAAAACACCCGAGTAAAAATCATTTTTTATTTCTGCAAAAGGAGTGCATTTTTCATTTTCTAATATGTTTCCATCGCAATGTTCCCCTGCATAATCTAGACGACCGTATTGATGGTAGAGTCCGAAGAAAAATCCAAATTCGAATATTGAATAGTTCTCACCAAACATGAAATAATGGAATATGCCGTCCTTGTATCCTACGCCTCCTCCGAAAAAGGCTTCGTCAGCCTTGTACAAAAAATCCGCACTGCCGGTAAAATCGACGCCGCCCATTTTATAGAGCCAGTCCACTTCTTCACCCTCTTCCAACGACTCTTCCGGGAAGAACCTTACTTTCTTTTTCGGGTTGACGTTGAGTTTGCCGGTAGCTCGTAACGAAGCGGAATGTGGCTTTTGATAAGTGTTCGCACCGTGGACTTCGGGAGCTTCCGATACCGTCATGTGAAGTTTTTGGACATGCGTGGTGGAGCATCCTGTAAAAACTTCGGCAAACAAAGAGCTAAAAAGTGCGAAAATAAATTGCTTAGAAACCATGTTTGTAAAATACAAAAAAATTCATATCAGAACAACATTATGAAAGAAAGCCGCACGAAATCATACAGGGGGCCATGCCGAAGGACCGAGCCGAATGGTTGAAACTTGAACGAAGCAAAAGGCCAAAGACGGTAGGAAGGCGACGCTATGGCAGACCTGATTCTCAGTTTCTTGCAAACCAGATTCTGGATTGGCATATGCTTCGCCAACGTTTATTACAGCATGCGTTAATGTCTATCTCTAAATTGAGCAATCATATCAGTTTTCGCTTCATTTTCACCAGACTTTCAAAGGGGAGCAAATCTCCGTCATTGGTGTCGGAGCAAATGTCGCTGTATATGTTCCTGCAATTGGCGCAGATGCAGTGAAAGTTTTGACGAACAGATTTGCCCTGACGCTTACCAGGGAAAAAGTAGTAGATATTCTGGACACCGCCGTAATTTAGAGAAGAAAGGTCAAAAACCTTTTCGTAATCGTAACCGCAGATTTCGCATGCCGCCCCCTTTTTCTTTGCAAGATCCAACTGGAGAGGTTCAACCATATAGCAATGGTACGTTTTCAGAACGCATTCGCTATCCGTATCGAACAAATTCGAAGCAAAATTGGCTTTTTTACCGACACTGAAATTACTATAAAGAAAATCAAGCCACAGCCATTCTAGCTTTGTCCCAAGGGAATCGCTCAGCACCATTCCCGAATGCCCCTCTTTCCACACATAGTTCGGAAAGGCCTTTTCGAGATCGCGGATGGAGAGATGCTTACCCCGTTCCGTATCCACCAAGAAATCAGGACGAATATTCACATAATAGGTCATCCGCCCCTTGCCGGACCAGTCTTCTTCATGATAAGGCTCCGAAACGATTTTGCCACTCATGACCACTCCAGTTTTGCCCTTGCCGACTCGAAGCATAAAGAAACGATCGCCGCAGTGCACCTTTTCGTGTTCCCATACGCTCCAGTTGAGCATGTATTTCTGCGTGTTTTTCGCCTCTTCTACAGCATTCTTGAAACTTTCCATGCGGTAGCTGGAAATTTCCGGATTCCATCTCAAAATGACAACACTCATAAAGCAACTCCTGTGTTTTTGGGATTACACGATTAAATCTACATCATTGTAGCGTCATATTTTGACAGGGTGTTTTTTTCAAGAATAATTCCTGAATTTTTAATCATCTTGGCATTTTAATGATGAAATAATTACGCATCAAGCTGACTGCGAAGCACGACAATGTCTTCTAGGGAATCGAACGTGCACAGTATTACGGAATCTTGAACTGTAGAATTTCCTCGGCAGTTAATTCCTCAATTTTTTTTCCAACACGCTCGGCATACCGTACAAGCCTTTGAATATGCAATTTACTTTTAGGAGGGGCTTTATACGGATTTGGAGTCGCCATGTATTCATCCATGGAGTCCGCCAGAATTACCGCCGGCTTTCTAATTCCATTCATAGGTATAAACCTCCAAAAGTTTTCGTGCAGCATCCCCATCCAAAAGAAACTGATAAGGATGCTGAGCCCCCAAGTTGGACGCTCCTAAAGCAACAACATAGTGATTTAAAAGCTCTTCGTTAAGGGCAAAGCCATGAACAACACCCCTATACCCCCATTGAACAGCTTTATCAACGGCTATCGCAAAAAGATGACCACCAACACCACTGTATTTTTGACATCCAAAAGCATGTTTGTTGTTTTGCGGAGCAGAACAAGCCCAAAGCAGATAGACCGCTTCAACATCAACATCGTTTTTCACCCCAACCAACCCCTGAATTTCATTATTTTCTTTCAAAGCGAGTGCATACACTTCAACATCACTAGGGATTTCTATCCAGTTGATACCCCATCCATCCTTTTCCTTGAATTTTCTCAGAAACGAGCGACTTTCGATTTTGAACACCACAGTTTCCTTGATTTCACCAGTTTCAGTATCTCTGAGGCAGGGGACAATTTCGTCAAGCCAAATGCCGACACCACCAGTTTTTACACCATTTTTCATATTACCTCCATCCGCCTACATGCATAAAAAAGCGGAGCTTAATTGATTGTCATTGCGAGCGGAGCGAAGCAATCTCTTGCCTCAACTCCGTAAAATACACATTTGAGCACTAAAAATATAAATTCATAAAACACGATTGTCAAGAGGTTCGTGCAATTTTTTTGATAAATTCTTTTGGGGCGTTGCACGCTTTGTTTTTAATGCAAAAAGTGCAGTTACAAACTGCACTTTTGGAAAAAATATGACATTGGACAAATCAAAACATTTTCGCAGCCTCTTCCGAGTTACTCGCTTTCGATTGTGTAATAAATTCCTGCAAAATCATATCCGCCAAGTCATCTGGAATGAACACATATTCCATTTTGCTTAATGTCGCCATCTGTCTTGCATATTCTTCTTTTGCTCGTGTTGACGGATGACTTATGAGATTGCGGCCCTTGATTTCTACGATGTAGAATTTTCCTGCATTATCCTCAACAAGAAAATCAGGAAAGTACGAACGAAGCGAATGGGATTCTGGATCTATGTAATGTACGTAGAAATTGGATTGGCCGTTAGTAAGCATTCCCGTGAACCAGATATGCTTAATTTCGTTATTGTTGAAGAGGTTTCTATCAAAGAATTGTCGTTCAGGATTTGAGTCAAAGCCATATCCCGACAAATCAAAGCTTTTCTTGTTGCCCTCCATCTGATTGAACGCATTATACCTGGCACTCACATCGGACACAAACTTATCATCGCTAAAGCGCATAGTGTAATATGCGGAACCTTCATCAGGACCATTCTTTGGAGGATCCTTGACTATATACTTTATGACTTCCTTAGGCTCGCCAGCTTCATATTTGACATTGTAAAGTTGACTGAAAAGTTTTGGAATGACGAAGTCGTAGAGAATTTCATTTGCATAATTCACCTTTTCCAGGATCTTGTTTATTCCATCCGTAGAACGATCCAGCAACTCGCGAATTTCGCAAGGTGAAAAAAGAATACCAGAAGACTCGTGCTGCGTCAAGTAAAGTGATATTTCCGCAACTAGGCTATACGGCGTAAATGTGCGGTCAACAGAACTACGTATTTCTTTTCGGATTGCCGCCGAATCAATATTACGCAGTGTATGAGAGCCTTCTGTTTTTCGCCACAAGTCAAAATTAAATGTTTCGTCAAAAATGGTGTATTCACCGACCTGCTTAGGTTCAACCTTGAATGTAGAAACCTGTTCCATCATCTTGACGGGAACCTTCTTGCGCACATAAATCCGGCGTTCTTTTTTTGTATCCGAATTTTTATGCGTCAAATCGTTGACTGACATTCTGAAATTACTTTGCAATTCATTTTGCAAAATGACGAGATTTTCAGAGGAAAGAAATACGATGCCATGCTGCTGTTGTTCCGTTATGGAACGCAAACAACGCATTGTGGCCTGCAGCACAAAGATGGTGCTCTTGGGTTCTCGATATAAAGCGACAGAAAACAAGGAACGACAATTCCAGCCTTCTTTTCCTTTGCCCACCAACAAAATGAATTGTTTTTGAGATTCAGTGGTATCAAGCAGCTTAAATTCTCGCAAATCATCACTTTTGGTTACCTTGTCGTCACCCACATTGACCAAGATGGAATCTAGCGAAATATCGTGCTTTATAAGAGCCTTCTCTACGGCGGGTTTCAAGTCATTGGTCAATTCTTCGATGGTATTTGCAAAAATAGCCATCTTCGGGAGCATCCCTTCGTATCTTTTGAATACTCCTTTTTGATTTGCATATTGCTGAACAAATTCATCAATAGATTTATCAATGAATGTTCCGCTTCTTACGTTGTCAAAATCCTTGACATCTACTTCCTTTAAGTAACGGTTATCGATTGCTTCGCGGAGCCCATATTCATAGACCACTTCAGGCATCAATTGGTTATCGACATAAGGAGTTCCCGTAAAGTTGTAGCAAGCGACAACTTTGGATCCGGAACGTTCGAGTTCCTTGGCCAAGTTGTCAATGGTAAGCCTCAGACTAGTTTCCTTGCTGCGATCAAGCATGTCGCTCTTGAGCGACTTGCCAAACGCATGGTGGGCCTCATCCACGTAGATTCCAAGTTGCGGAAGTCGTGTGATTTTCACATAGCGCTGGTTTGCAGTCAATTCCGTTTCATCAAGCTGATAAAGGTCTGCATTAGGGTTATTTTCCATCGCAGATTCCCAGCTTTCTTTAAACAGTTGGATGCTTGCAGAATCTTCCTTGTGCTTCTTTTTTAGGATGATTTTTTGACTTGTCGAAATAATTACGTTAAAGTCGGAACCATCCATCGTCGAGAGACTAATGCCATCGTCTTCCAAGAAATGAAACTTGAGAATCGTGTCAAGGGTATTGGCATATTCCGGTGAGAAAATTTTTGCCTTGTCAAAAGTGAGAATTTCCTTGAGCGACTGCAAGACGGTGGTATCAGGAGCTAGAACAAGAACATTATGGCAGTAGCGCAAGTCCTTCGGACGTTTCTTCGCTAGTAGAAATTCGTAGAATATGCAAAGGGCCATCAAGATGGTCTTTCCCGTTCCCATCGTAAGTGAGAAAATGTAGTTGGAATAAGTCTGCCTCAGATTTTGTAATTGAGTAATAGCGGGTTCGATGATTTTCGCATCTTCGATTTTTCGCATTTCCTCCTGTTCGGCAAAAAGGTCCGTCGAAATAGATTCCAACAACTGTGTATCTTTGACGCAAAACTTTCCCTTGTTGTGCCGCCAATCATTGAACAAATCAAACAGCTTTGGATTGTCCAAGTATTCCTTTAGGAATACGTAAATTTCAAAGGCTTCATATTGTGGCTTACGAAGGAAAGCACCTGGATTCTCAGGATTTGCGTGCGAAAGGATGCGCTTGGTTAGCGTGTCGTATTCATTCTTGATTTCGGCCTTGTGGACGGAATAGAAATTCCACAAGTACTTGTAGAAAGGAAGTTCTACGATATTTTTCTTTGCCATATCACCCTCTACGCCTCAAAAGATCCTTCCCAACTTTCACTGAGCAAGTCGGTGATTTTTACATGGATTGTTCCGGCATCCTTTGGAATTTCATAGACCCCCTTGACCATATCATTCTTGGCAGGAATGTCCGTAACGCTCGGGCTGAAAGTAGCCCCATCATAATTCCAGTCAATCATCACTGAATCTACCAGTTCTTTCCAATCAGAAACGTCTTCGCATTGGATAGAAAGTTTCTGCAATAGATTCATAGGATAGAAATCGGTAATGGATAGGTTATTGCCGCTAATTTTAATGCGAGCGTCGGAGTCACGTTTGAAAGTCAAATCCTTCTTGTCGCGAAGAATATCCACGATTTCAAGATCCACCTTGAAACCGAGTTTCTGCATTTCTTCAACAAACATCGCTTTGAGATTGGGGTCATGTCCCATGCAGACAAAGGTGATTTTTTCAATGGGCTTATTCGGCGTTTCTGTTTGGCGGCGCGTCCAGTCGCCAATATCAATATTGTTTACGATTTTAGAGAATTCAGCGGCAGTCGCAATACGATTGATTCCGAGAATTGAAACCATGCGGCCATCCAATTCGGCGTCCCAGAGGTTGTTTTCCGGCAAGGCCTGCATCCCGAGGGCTTCAATGATGAGGCGTTTTGCCTCCAATTCATTGCGGAAGAAATCATAATCATTTACATTGTAAACTTCAAAACCGGTATAGGGATGAGAAGAAAGGAGCGGAGCGTCAGACGCAAGTTCTTTTGCCCGATTCACAAGGCGTTTTGTCGTGGTTTGGATTGCTCCCAAGTTGATATCTGCACCGATAAAACGACGTCCCAATTTCATAGCAACCGTTTGAGTCGTGCCACTACCCATAAAGCAGTCAAAAACGATATCACCCGGATTAGAGGATGCTGTAATCACACGTTCAAGTAAAGCCTCTGGTTTTTGAGTAGGGTAATCGACAGATTCTAGCGCCTGTGAATTTATCGGAAAAATGTCTGTCCACATATCATCAATAACATTCCCTTCCATTTCGTCAAGAAATTGCTTTTTTCGTGGAGTTCCTTTCGAATTAAAAATAATTCGTCCCTCAGCAAACGCCTTGTCAATATTTTCCTGGCTCCAGACCCAATGCATTCCTATAGGTGGTTCAATTGCCACTCCATTAAATATTTTAGCATCTCCTTGCCCACGTTGAACCAAGGAAACATCAGTATAAAACCTTCCATTTTCATCTTTTTTATAATGTGATTTTACGTAATTTTCATCATAAGGGACACGAATTGTATTTGACACAAAATTAGTTGTTTTAGCATAAACAAGTATAACATCATGAACATTGCCAAAACCTTTGGTTTGCGCTTTTGTTGTTCGTATTTTTTGCCATATTATTTCATTCACAAAGTTTCCATTTCCAAAAATTTCATCTAACAGCAAACGCAAATGTGAACTTTTATGCCAGTCGCAATGCAGATAAATACTTCCTGTATCACTTAGCAATTCCTTACAGAGAATTAATCTTTCATACATAAACTGCAAATATTCATCATTTGTCCAAATATCTCCATACTGCTTTTCTTCAAAATTACTCGAATCACTTTCTGCTTTTTTGCCACGCAAAGCAATCGTCTTCTTGTAATCGGCCTTTGAATCAAACGGTGGATCGATGTAAATCAGATTCACCTTGCCACGGTATTCTTTGAGCAAGTGACTCATCACCTGCAAATTGTCACCCCAATAGAGCTTATTCATCCAACCATCTTCAGCAGGTTCTCCGTAAGATTCTTTAAGTTGAGCCGGATAATAGGCTGTTCCAGTAAAGGGACGCTTGCCCGCCCAGCGGAGTTCCGGGAAGCCTTTGATGGGTTCCATTTCGAATTTGAACATGTCATTTTCGTTTGTCATAATCTTTCCCTTTAACAATGGTTGTTGCAATAGTGTCTAAAGTCGCATTCCGAGCATTTCTTTGGATCTCGCTCGCGAGTGCGTGTAAAATCCTTGTGTTCAATTTTATGCACCACATCGGCAACTTCGTTCATGGTGTTTTCTATTGAACTACGGCTGTAATCGTATGTCACGTATGGCGAGCCATCCTTTGTTCCTGTGTAGAACAGATGCATCTTGCTTACTGACTTGCCATATTTTTCTTCAACAATGTGTGCGTAAATTTCAAGTTGCCGCTTGTAACGATTCAGTTTTTCACGGTCTTTGGCGTTATTGACATCAGGCTTCACATCCGTCTTGAAATCAAGGATTTCCAATGTTTCACCGGAACCCTGAATCAGGTCAATACGACCTTCCAGAATGTAATCTTCCTTAAGCAATGTCAAGGGGACTTCGGCTTCTTTCACCTTCGCCCAATCGCGACTTGCATAGTCCACATAATTTTCAACATGATTCAAAATGGAATCCAATGAAGACTGACGTAAATAAACACCCAATTCTTTGGAAATCTGACGATAGTTGTCTTGCAGCCACTCACGCATATTTTCGGAAGTCACATTTTTGACATTTCCTGCAAGCACCTGTCTGTGAACATCTTCAATGGTCTCATGCACCAAGGTTCCGAACAAGATTGCATTAGTACGCACGGGACTAAATTCAACTTCCCTAAAGAACTTGTATTGCGTCGGGCAGTTTTCGTAGAGAAGCACGTGACTGGTAAACGAATACTGATGTTTGACATTGCTCGGCTTGACCAAATCAAGTGATATGTCCGGTGTTCCCGCTGCAAAAAGCCTCGTAAAATCAGGGACACTCTCATAAACATGGGCGAAGTATTTTGAAGGACTTCTGAATTCGCCTCTTTCACGCCCAGAACTATTATCAATGCCGGTCAACACAAGTAAATTTTGCGCCCTGCTGAAAGCCGTATAGTAAAGTCTCCAAAAATCAAAGAACTTGGTGCGCTCTAAAGGTTCCCACGGATCTTTCCCGTGATAGTATTTGGCAATTTCAACATCAAGTTCATCGTAATTTTTACGGGGACTCCAATCCAGCGAATCAACACAAGTCACCGGGAATTCAAGCCCCTTGCTCTGGTGGATTGTCATGATACTCACACAACCCGACGGTGTCACCATGTCAAAGTCTTCAAATTCAGCAATCCCGCCATCGTGCAGGAACTTGAAATACTCGTTAAACAAACGGCGAATTTCCTGCGTTCGTTTTTTTTCGTCGGCATAGATGCCCGTGATACCATTCATGCTTTCAAAGCGGGCAAGCAGCTGGCTAAACAAACCCAAATTATAGAGAGGACGCAAGTCTTTTACACCGCTATCAAGCTCCATATCCAAGAAATCAGCGAATAGCGGGAACTGCAGCATTTCGTAGAATAGATTCGCAAAGGAGTAGTCCGTATTTCTTATCGCCTTGGCGATTTCCTTCGCCTTGGTAACAGCCCAAACTTGTAATTCTCTATGCGTTTGGGGCTTTTTCCTTAACTCATTTGCGAAAACATCTAGGCATAAATCGTAATATGCCCAGATTCCTTCCATGAACTTTGCATTGCTTCCATCATCCAAATACGTCTCTTCACATTTTGGGAAAAGGAATAGCAAGGCTCCGATAGCAAGCTGTATTTCTTTTCTATTGAAGAACTGTCCCGATCTTGGCGAAAACACTGGGATGTCGTGTTTTTCCAAATAATTTGTTAAAGCGACAATCTTTTCATTCTTTACGGAATAAGCGAGCAGCGCGACTTGGTTATAATCAGTTAATGAGCCCTTGAGTTCAAGATTATGTATAAAATTGTAGAGGTTGCGGCACCATTCATCGACATTCTGCCCCATACATTTGACAACGCCTGTGTAGGGAGAATTCTTTCGATTCTGCTTGCCAGCACACTTAACCACCTTATTGTGACGAAACTCGCCCCACTCGCCATCATACGGACGTTCCATCCATTTGTTGTAAAAATCAATGATATCCGGATGGGAACGATAATTTTTGTCCATCTCGACCTTTTTACACTTGCTTCTGAAAAGGCCCGGGAATTTATCTCGAAAACGCAAAATATTTTCGACAGTCGCACCACGGAAACGGTAAAGGGCCTGGTCATCATCGCCAACCACGCAAATGCGATTGTCGGGAGCCGCCATTTTTAAAAGAATCTGTTCCTGAATGCGGTTCGTATCCTGATACTCATCAACCATGATGTAATGGATTTTCTTTTGAATATCCTTGAGCACCTCTTGATTATCAAGGAGTTCCCACATTTTAGTTTGAATCAACGAAAAATCCAGCGCATTCTCTTCAAACAAAATTTTTCGATATACTGAAACTAGTTGCGCTAAAGCTAGAAGACGATTTGATTCTTTACTTTGAGCAAGTTTTTCTAAATCCAGATTTTCCTCAGCAACCTTGTTTACCAAGTAGCAAATCTTTTTTGCAGACTTCCAACCATATGCAAATTCACTTTCAAGAATTTCAACCAGTCCTTCAACCTGATTGAATTTAGAAGCGTTCCGGTAAACAAGGTATTGTTGTTCAAAATCGTCAAGAACACGGTATCCACGGCGAAGTTCCGTGTATTCGCGATATTCTTCCAAAAAGTCTAGGAACAACGAATGCAATGTCCCTACTCGGATTTCGGAAATATTTTTTTGGACCTTATAATTGGCGGAAACTGTTGAGATTCGTGAAAGTAATTCTTTGGCCGCCTTCTCAGTAAAAGTACCAATCAAAATATTTTCGGGGGAGACATTCAAATCGTAAATCAGATGGCATACTCGATCCACCAAAGTCTTGGTTTTGCCTGCGCCAGGGCCAGCAATAACCAAAAGCGGAGATTCCGTCGTGCGAATCACCTGCAACTGTTCTTCGTTGCTTTTTACGTCAAATGTTCCACCCATCTATCAAATCGCCCTTCGCACAATCCGCAGCAAAGCGATAAAAGCCGACACCGTCAGACAAATTACGCAAAACCACAAAATGCACTTTGCGCTCTTGTTCGATGAAATTACAGACAGAACTATTTGTTCTTGAACTAGCGTTTTTTCTTTGGAAAAAGAAGGGACGCAGGTCACTGTAGTTTACCACATTGGGGCTCGGGAAATTGCCTTTACACGATAAACGCGAGCGACCCACGCCCCAATACGGGCGACAAACCTGCTTAGTAAGAGATTGCTTCGTTGCCTTACGGCTACTCGCAATGACAAACCACTCCTGTAATGGTTACAGGAGTCGCAGATTGTCGAAACACGATAAAACACACCGCAAAATGCGGTGAAAAACGCGTTTACGTGAGTGTTCGCCTTGTCCTCGTGTAAGTTGAAATTTTCCCGATTTCAATGTGAGAACAAGAGCTAATAAACTCTTCAAACGAGTGTTGCAGAAACAGATTCCGGCTTTTAATGGCATTAGATCCTTCGACTTCATCCTACGGACTCCGCCCAGGATGACACCCTTCAAACCGTAAAATTTCTGCAAAACTCTATGTCACAACGTAATATAAGAAAAATTGCAAACGATAGATTGCAAGAAAAGAAAAAATTGCATAAAACAGCTAAAGGAGATCCCCGCCTTCGCGAGGATGACAGCTCTGGATCCTATCACCGTTTCGCGGCTCCAGGATGACTGAAGTTAAAAGTAATCCAGCCACGCTACGATACCACTTCGGCAGGCTCAGTGGCCTTGTATCTCGCTATTTTTTACTGTTTAATCCAAAAGTCCCTTGAAAAAATCCTGAAACCGCTTGAAAAGTCGTAAAAAAAATTCATTCTACCGTTTAACGTTCAGACTGAACAAACTTATCGATACAATCTAGAATGTAGTTTTTACCTTGCGTATGCAATATTTCAGCATTATCAGAGAGATACTGAAGTGCACCCGTTTTTTCAAAAAAAAGAGCCACATCAGAAGCGGACATTTTTTTACTAGCCGCATATTCTTCAATACACCACGAAAGCCAAAATGCCATATCTTCAATTGCCATAAACTTCTTCCTTGTACATGTCGTATAAGGCGACCCAACCCAAATGCCAAAGTTTCGTATTTTCTTCGCTCAGCAAACGAGACAATTTGGTCTTATAAAACTTAAGCACGGCCTCCGTCGCAGTCAAATGCTCCTGCAAACAAATTTCGTTGCATATTTTAGATACCTTGTAAGGAATAAAAATTCTGACATTTTCTTGTGTAATATCTGGAATCATGCGGAAACCGCCTTTACAAACCATCCCCCCTACCGAACTTCTTTCACCACAATCCTCCCCTGCGGTTTGCGATAAATTTCGGGGATTTCGTCACCTAGGCTTTTCAAGAACTTCACCATGGCATCACTATCGGTCATGACCTTGTCTGCAATTATTTCACTTTCGCGGAAGGCTGTAATTTCGCCGCCTTCGTACGCCACATAAGACGATAAGCAGACGGTGTAAAGCGAATTTTCGTCGATGGCGACAAAGCCATTCTCCGTTTCGACCTGCACGTTTTCAATACGCACTTGTGCTGTTTCACCACCTTTCGAGGCCTCGACGACAGCCGTATAGCGAAGCCCCGAAACTTGCAAGAATCCGCCATATTCATTGGGCAAACGCGAAGCACCTTGTGCAAGAGCCTCCTTAATTTGCCGTCCGGTCGCACGAATCAAGCACATGCCGTTTGCAAAAGGCATCACGTTCAGAACGTCTTGATACTTCACAGGCCCTGCCGGAATCGTCACGCGTACGCTTCCGCTATTTTCAATCCCGATTTGCGCCCCCACAGAAAAACGCATGGCATCCGCCGCCAAATCGCCCAAGTTCGTCTCGCCTTTGCGGACCAAACGTTTCTCGTCATCGCCATTGATTGTCAATTCAAATTTCGTATTCACAACAACTTTTTGCAAATCTACATCCGCCAAGGCTCGCAAGCTGTCATGCACTGCCGCGACTTTTTTGCTCACCGCAAAAACGCTATCCATCGGAATCAAGCGAGAACGGAAATTTCCATCGCGAGTGATGTCGAGTACTCCGACATTCTGGAATTTCGTTCCCGTCTGCGAAACAAGAACGCTATCGCCATTAGCATTTACAACAAACTTTCCATCAATAATGCTATGCGAATGCCCATCCAACACAACATCAATTCCAACTGTATTTTGGACAACTTCTAACGAAGATACCGGCGGCACAAATCCCAAGTGAGCCAGAAGAATCACAATGTCCGCACCGTCATGGCGAGCATTATCCACAGCAGATTGCACTAAATTAAAAATACTCTCCGCAGGGATATCGTACAACGTCTTTAACGAATCATCCGTGAACGCGTAAGACTCCCCCACTAAAGTTTGCGGCGTAAGAACACCGACAAACGCAATTTTCTTGGAGCCAACTTGCTTTAAAATGTAGGGTTTGAACAGCGGAGTCGAAGTTCCTTTTTGCACAAGGTTTGCACAAACAATTACAGCATCCAGCGAATCCGAAAGTTCCATCAAGCGTGGAATTTTATAATCAAATTCATGGTTCCCAAGCGTCACAACATCGTAACCGACAGCGTTCATGAGCGATACGACATAGCCGCCATGAGAGATGCTCCCCATCGCACCGCCCTGCAAAAAATCGCCGGACGAAACCGTCAAGACATCAGCCGTATCCGCAATCGCATCGCGAAGGCCCGCAAATTTCGTATAACCATCCATTTGGCAATGCGGATCGTTTTCATAAACAACCACGATGCTCCGGGGCAAAGCCAAACTTTGTTTGCCGCCCGACACCTGAGGCGGCTTCCCAGAACAAGAAAGTATAAATAAACTAGCAGCAAACAGAAAATATTTCAGCAATTCCATAAATCAAAAAAATTCACGCTATGGCGGACACGCTCCGCCATTTTTTCATCTTGACGTTATTCTAAAATTTATTCTGCTGTCGAGGCGATAGAATTTTAAAGTTCTTCGGCAAATTCATTCATCGGCTTGCGTACCGGGTGGCGCGGCGAAGGGCCTCCGTTTTCAGGATCCGCATAACCCACGTCGAGGAAGCAAGCGAGTTTGATGTTCGCCGGGAAATTGAACGCTTTTTCGATTTCAGCGGCATTGAATCCGCGGGCCCAAAGCGTTGCAAGTCCGAGGTCAGTTGCCTGCATCATCATCGAAGTCGTCACGATGCTTGAATCCATGATGCCGCTTTTAAAGTCGTCGTGGTACGTCACCGGCGAATAGACTTTATTTTCATCGTAGCACACCATAATCACAACGGGGGCGTTGTAGGCCATACGCGAGATGCTGCGGAGTTTCGCAAGCGATTCCTGCGACTTGAGAACCTTGACAATCACCGGCTGGCCATTCACCGCCGTCGGGGCGACGCGGCCCGCTTCGAGCACCAGCTGTAATTTTTCGGGTTCTACCGCTTTGTCCGCAAAGGCACGGCAGCTATAACGATTCTTGGCAAGTTCAATAAATTCCATAAAAGCTCCTTTCACTTTTCTCGTATATGTACAAAAACAGTATTCTCATGTCAAGTTTGTTTATGGGAAACAGAATGAAAAATGATATATTTCATAATGAAAGAAGGAATCAAACAATGACAGAAGAAAAAGTCGTCGCAAAGGATAAAGACCATCTTAAAAAACTGATTAAAGCCGCAATAAAAAAGAATGGTGTAAATTGCGACCTTAATTTTATCGACGTTTCTCAAGTAACCGACATGAGTCGTTTATTTGAGAAAAGCACATTCAACGGAGATATTAGCAATTGGGATGTGTCGCATGTTCAAAACATGGCCTATATGTTTTCGAAATCCAAATTCAACGGCGA
>JAEEGI010008535.1_pt1 | contig 22613 bp, 12 predicted proteins | sample 8958751 | NCBI WGS metagenome assembly JAEEGI01 (sample SAMN16246545, study PRJNA631951) | gut metagenome | biome: gut microbiome; feature: rumen; material: KS-attached | host: Bos | place: Iran: Karaj | collected 2018-10 | reverse complement strand
CGAAAAGATAAAGTGAAGGCACGTTGTACTGAAGTGTTCCACGGTTTTTTTCCCACTCAAGGTAAACACCTCTCTGGTTCTCGGTGATCGGATAATGATCCCTTGTTCCATAGGATGTGATAACTGCTTTATCTGCAATGATTCCGCTGCTAGCACCGAGCTTATCAGCAATATCTCTGATAGTAGGAGCCTTCATGATATCAGCAAGTGCTATCTTAAGTCCCAGATTCTGCTGGATGGCAGCCACAAATCGCATCATTGCAATAGATGACATACCCTGACTTACAAGGTCATCTGTTACACCAAAATTCTCTGTTCCAAGAATCTTGTATGCCTGGTCTATAAGATCTGTTTCCAGCTTGTTCTGAGGCTGAATCTTTTCAAGGCCGCTTACCTCTGGCTCAGGAAGAACAAGTCTGTTGATCTTACCATTTGCATTAAGAGGGAGCTTATCCAGCTTCGTGAATACAGTTGGAACCATGTAGCTTGCAAGGGTCTTACCCATAAATGCCTTAAGATCCTTCTCGTCTACTTTCATGCCCTTCTTGGGCTGATAGTACAGAACAAGCATGTCATTCTTGACAGCAGCTACAGCCATATCGATGCTGTCATATTTACATGCACAGGTCTCAACCTCGCCAAGCTCGATTCTGAAGCCGCGAAGCTTAACCATGTGGTCTATTCTGCCGTGATATTCAATTTCTCCGTCCTGGTTATACCTTACAAGGTCGCCAGTGCGGAATACTCTTACCTTCTCTCCTGCTATTTCAAGAGTAGGGAACTTTTCAGCTGTAAGCTCTTCTCTGTTCCAGTAGCCAAGACCTATCTGTGGTCCGGCAAGACACAGTTCACCAATAGATCCCATAGGAAGAAGGTTTCCATATCTATCACATACATAAGCAGCATGGCCTTCGTTGACCATACCGATAGGAATATTGTCACTATTACCGTCCGTTACATCCTTATGTGTAATGAACATTGTAAACTCAGTAGGTCCATAAATATTGATGAGTCTGGCCTTAGGAAGCTTGGTTGGAGGCATCTTCTCGCCACCAGTCATGAGATACTCAAGCTTAATATTCGGATAATGCTTGATGAGCTCAAGACCGAGCTGAGTTGATACAAAGAATCCATTTATGTGGTTCTTGGCCACATAATCATTAATGCCTTCAAGGTTCTTTCTGAGATCTTCATCGAATATATGGACTGTTGCGCCAATGGAAAGTGATCCGATGTAATCGATAAGAGCTCCATCAAAGGTAAGTGGAGATAAAACGCCATAACTACCATCGCGTCTTATTCCAATTTCCTTTTCCATAAGTCTTACGAAATATCTGAGGCCTAACTGCGTTAGTACTGCGCCCTTAGGCTTACCAGTAGATCCGGAAGTATAGATGAGATAAGCCTTCTTATCTCTTGTACTTAAGTTGATAGGCTTCTCATTTGCATAGTTCTTTTGAGCCTTCTGTACATCCTCAAGTGTGATAATGAGTTTTGCACCAGAATCCTCCATCATGTACCTGATTCTCTCTTCAGGATATGCAGAATCCATAGGCATTCCGGCAGCACCCGCACGCTGGATACCGATGAGGGCTGTAAGAACTTCTTTTACTCTATCGAACTTAACTCCTACGAAGTCGCCAGGCTTAACACCTTTTTCAATGCAGTATGCAGCTACTGCATTTGAATTCCTGTCAAGTTCTTCATAGGTCATGCTGCTGGAACTATCCACAACAGCTGTCTTGTCTGGATATTTAGCAGCCATCTTGATGAAAAGATCTACCCATGTGGTATCAGGTTCAAGCTTAACAGGCTTTCCAGATGACTGTTTAGCAACACTCTTTTCTTCTTTTTCAGTGATAAGGCGAACATCCCTAAGGTATTTCTTTTCAACAAGGGTTGTTGCACACAGACCAAGAGCAGCTGCAAACTGCTCCATATCCTTATGGCTATAGCGAGCCTTATCATATTCAATATCAATCCTGTATTTGCTGCTCTCAGGATATACTGTGATAACGATAGGGAACTTGGAGGTTCCAAGCGCAAGCGGAATCTGTGCTACTCTCTTATTTCTGCCACTTTCAAGGATACCGCCCTGGAAGGTGAACATGATCTCAGCCTTGATATCATGCGTAGCAACCATCTCAGTATATGGATAGAGCTCGCTTGCAAGACTCTGCTTCATCTGTCCATAAACATCCATGATAAAGTCTTCAGAAAGAGCATCTGGAGCAGTCTCTGACTCAACAGCAAATGGCACGGTTCTTACATACATACCAACACTGTCAAGAAGCCTTGTATCAGCAGTTCTTCCGCCACTAGCTGTTACATAGATAAGCTTTTCTCTTCTGACGAGTCTCTTAAGTGTTTCAGCTACCGCTGCCTGCATAAGTGCAGCTTCTGTAATACTCTTATCTCTGCAGTATTCCTCAATATTCTTTTTACTGATGAGAGCATCTGCGTGGCCAATGCCCTTTCCATCCGGAACGCAGGAATCAGGGTAGATTGCTGCTTCTCCGTCTGTAAGAAGCTCATCAAAGTACTGTTTGTCCTCAAGGAATCTTTCGCTATCTCTGTAATTCTGCTCATAGAGAGCAAAATCAAAGGCTGTGATCTCTTCTGGCTTAACTGCCTTGCCATCGTAAGCATCAAGGATGCCACGCATCAAAAGGCCGTTTGAAAGACCATCATAGATAATATGATGAGCATCAATAAAGAGCCAGGTTCTATCCTTGTAGGAAACAATCTCGATACGATAAAGTCTGTCGTTAAAAAGGTCAAAAGGCTTAACCTTCTTCTGGAAGTAAGCAGCGTCAGGCTCAGTCTTAACTGTAGTGAGCTTAACCTCTGGCTCTACTGACATAAATTTCTGCATCAAATCGCCGTCGATATACTCAAATCTTGTCTCAAGGTATCTGTGAGCTGCTATTGCAGTTTTAACAGCACCTGCAAGACGCTTAGGATCAACATTTTTAATCTCATAAAGTGATGGAATATTGTACTGAACTGCGTTTCTGTTCTTTTCCCAATCAAGATATACGCCTCTCTGATTCTCTGTGATTGGATAATAGAACTGCTCTACATGCTTAATCTGCATTCCAACAGCAGACTCTTTTTCAAGAACTGCTGCAATATCCCTTACTCGTGGGCTTCTCATGACCTCTGATACAGAGATGTTCTTATTAAGCTCCTTCTTGATAAACGCAGAGAGCTTCATGATTGAGATAGAAGTAAGGCCAAGGCCGATGATATCATCTGTAACACCGAATTTATCATTCTCAAGGATCTCAGCAATTATTCCAAGAACCTTTTCTTCCATCTCAGTTTCAGGCGCAACCATGAGAACATCACTGGATACAGGATCTGGAAGTAACTTCTTTTCTGCCTTGCCATTGACGCTCTCTGGAATAACATCAACCTGGACATAGTAGGTTGGTACCATATAATCAGGAAGAGCCTCCTCCATATAGAGGCTTAGGTCTTCCTTGAACTTTTTATCATCTTTTTTGCCTGAATTCAGAACATAGTAGAGAATGAGCTTGTCATTTCTGACATCACATACGCAGCTTCCTATTCCTACAAACTGCGCAGCCTTACCTTCAACTTCTCCAAGCTCTACTCTGAATCCACGAATCTTTATCTGGTTATCTACTCTGCCCTTGTACTCTAGGAGATTATCTGCGTTATAGCGCGCCATATCTCCTGTGCGGTAGACAGGTATTTCTTTTCCATTAACTGTAATGTTTACAAACTTCTCTTTTGCCAGATCATCCTGATTCCAATAACCATCAGCCATCTGAGGGCCTGACAGACATAGCTCACCTGTAATTCCCTTAGGAAGAAGCTTGCCGTTCATATCGCATATAAAGCTGCTTGTACCCGGAACTGGTCTTCCAATAGGTATAGTGGTCTCCTCGCCTGTAACCTCGTAATATGAGGAGCAGACAGTGAACTCTGTTGGTCCATAGCCATTGATAACCTTATAGCTGGTCTTGTTAGTTGGAAGGAGAGCTTCTCCGCCCATCATCAGGTATTCCATCTTAAGGTCTGGATTATACTTGATAAGTTCCATACCAAGAAGGGTTGAAAGAGTAAGACCTGACAGGTTATTTTCTTCTATATAACTGCAGATACCAGTGATACTGGTTCTTAGTTCATCACTAAAAATGTGGGTTGTAGCGCCAACTGAAAGAGGACATGCAAGGTCATCTAATGAAGCATCAAAAGAGAAATTACTGAAATGTCCGTATGCTTTGCCGTTTCTAATATCAAGTTTATCGGTTCTCCAGCTGACAAAATGAGAAAGGGATCTGTGACTCTGGATAACGCCCTTAGGCATTCCGGTAGATCCTGAGGTGTAGATCATATAGGCATGATCTGAAATTTTTGCATTATTTACAGGCGCAGCATTCTTGTAATTAGCTGCGATTTCTCTGATAGACTCTTTGGTCAGAGTGACTCTTGCACCAGAGTCATCCATCATGTAATGTATTCTATCCTTAGGATAGGCTTCGTCGATAGGCACATAGGCAGCACCGGCCTTCATGATACCGATAACAGCTGCTGCAAACTCTTTAACACGGTTCATACGAACCGCTACGAACTGTCCCTGAGTGACCTTATTCTCCATAAGATATGCTGCAACTGAGTTGGATAGCTCATCCAGTTCCTTATAGTTATAGTAACCATCCTTATCAACTACAGCCAATGTCTTAGGATATGCCTTGGCTGCTGCGACAAACTTATCCACAAAGGTATCCTTTGTTCCAGCTGCAAGCTTTTCACCAGCAGAAAGCTTAGCTATCTCTTTTTCCTGGGAAGTAGACAAAAGAGATAGCTCAGTTAGAGGCTCATCCACGTTTTCAAGCATCTCAAGTACAGTCTGCCTGATAGCATTTACCACTGTCTCAAGCATAGTAATGTCATTGAGCTTTTCACTGGACTGAGCACGGACTTCATACTGATTGTTTGACTTATAAATAGTGATCAGAAGGTCTGAGGTACCATAATCAATAGGGATTCTGGTTGGGCATCTCTCTTCACCAAAATAGAAGTACTCTTCGTTTTCATTGGTGGAGAAGAAATTGTAGCTTACGCCTTGCTCAGTTCCCATATCATTACAGAAATCTGTAAATGGATAATGATGATGACGGATACTCTTCATCTTCTCCATAACGCAGTCATTTATAAGCTGACGGCATGTCATATCGTCTTTTTCCTCAATCAAAAGAGGAATATTCTCAACGTACATACCGTAGCTTTCTTTAATCTTCTGATCAAAACGACCGCTTATTGCGATCGTATAAGCAATCTTTTTCTGACTTAAGAAGGATGCAATAACATGGCTAAAAGCAGCCTGGAAAAGGCCATCTACTGAGAGCTCCTGATCCTCACAGAAATTATCGACATCTTCTGCGTCGAGAAAAGCTGATTTCATAATGATATTGCCCAGAGGATCCACATTTCTTGAAGAAAGTGTGGCCATAGGAATACCAGCAAATCTCTCTGTGAAGTACTGCTTATCTCTCTCGTAGCCGTAATCTACGCCTGGATGCTCATCAATATATTCCAGCATGCCATAATCTTCAGGCACAACATGTCCCTTATAGGCAGCTGACATATCTCTTTTCGTAAAGAGTCTTCCTGAAGATTCGCCATCCATGATAATGTGATGGTAATTTCCGAGAAGATAATTGCCCTTTTCCGTTTCTACGAGCTCAAATCTTACAAGGGGCTCATTTCCCAAGGGGTCCATCTTCTGGGCAAAAAACGCCTTAGCAAAAGCATCTATCTCTGAGCTTTTAACTTTTTTCCTGGTTACCTTTAATTTGGCATCTGAAACATACTGAACAGGATTACCATTCTCATCAAGCTTGAAAAGAACACGCAATTCCTTACGATTTGCATAAATCTCCTGTAGTCCCTTTTCAACTGCATCCAAATCCACATTATCAGTAAGCTTTGTATAGCTTGGCAAAAAGAACTGTCTCGACTCAGGATATTTCACGCAATCCATGAAGATTCCAAGCTGAGATTTAAGTAATGGATAAGTTTTTGTCATGTTATTACCTTCCAAGATTTTATAGTCTAGCAAAAGAACTTCTTATAGCTTCCAGAACATAAACATCTGCCAATAGTAGATGTAGACTATGGACACAAGCATCAGAACCAAAACAAAGTAGTTATATACCTTCTGTGCCTTTGTAAGTCCCGTTGATGATACATTCTTGATGCATCCATAGATCATCATTCCAAGAAGCACAAATGCGATGAGCGCGATTACGGCAAATGCCCATATATAATGACTTGACGTAGTCTTAAGAGAATTCTGTGCAAAGAAGTAGAGCATAAGAACACATGGAGGTAACAGACATCCAACGAAGCTCCAAGCTGATAGTTCTCTCTTTTCCTTGTCACCCTTGACGAGCCTTACAATGCACATGATTATTCTGCATAGGAGAGAAATGCATCCTACTAAAGTCAATATGGCCATCATCAGGAAAAGACATACTTCGAATATCATCTTTGGTGCAGGTTCCTCTAAAAAGTCAAAGTATGACCTTTCAAGAACTGTCCTGTCTCCCATCTTACTAAGTGCCCAGAACTCTTTACTTACATCGCATGGTGTCAGCATTCCGGCATAGAAGCCATAGAATCTGAAAGCGCCATTTTCTACAGTTGTGGAGTTCTGATATGTAGCCTTAGGAATTTCCGGCATGGTTCCATAATTAGAATAGGAAAACTCTCCGTACAGCAAAGGTCTAACATTCTCTGTATACTCAAGGTCCTGTCCCTGATTGGTGATAAACAGCGAAGCCACCTTATTCTGTCTGTCCATAAGAAGATAATTTGAGCATCCACTTGTTCTTCCTATGTGTCCAATAGTAGGAACTGCAAAGTAAACGCCCCAAAGTCCGTGGTAGTTCTTGGGAACCCCTGTATCTGCAAAATAATCAGTTGGAGTAAACATCTCTTCCCAAGTAGCCTTGCTCATGATCTTCTCATCTTCTCTGAGCATTGCCTTGGCAAATTTCTCGTAATCTCCAAACGTAGATACGCATCTTCCAGCCGGGTAAAGAGCTATGTACTTAAAGGCTGCGCTATAAGGCTTGATAGAAAGGTCATTGTTATAGCTCACCAGTTTTTTACGATTCTCCTGAACCCAGGTATTATCTGAAAGATCCATGTAAAGAGCACTGTGCTCCATTCCAAGAGGTTCAAAGATATTCTTGTGAACGTAGTCACAGTATTCCATTCCGTTAACTCGTCCAACGATATACGCCGCCAGTGCTGATCCCCAGTTAGAATAGGAATTGACAGTGCCTGGCTGATAAATCTGATCTGGCTTATGGGCGCTCAGCGCTTCTTCCAGATTGGCAAAATATGTTGGGTCATCAATATTGATATCTGCTGCCACATCCTGAAATCCTGCAGAATGGTTCATCAGATCTATCATTGTAATCTTGTCATCGTACTTACGATTGGACAGGAACCCTTCCGGAAGATACTCATTAATATCAGTATCAAAGTCGATAAGGCCTCTTTCATAGGCCTGCATTGCACATACCCAGATCAGTACCTTAGAGCCTGAACCCCACTCAAAAACTGTCTCCTCGCTAACAGGGATCTGATTCTCAATATCCTGATAACCATAAAGTCCCCTTGCAAGATCCTCGTCTTCTGTGAAAACAACATAAGCAAGTCCAGCTGTTGTTTCCTTGCGTTCCTCGATAAATTCTTTTATCGCTGAGTCCACCTGATCATAGGCAAGACCCGAAGCAAGTGTTCTGTCTGCAGCATAGGCACGTGTACCAAAAGCCCCCGTCAGAACAAATAAAAGAACCATCAATAAGCTCAATTGCATAGCTGCTATTTTTTTCTTCATATTAGCTATCTCCAATCTTGTACTTTGAAATCTACGGATTATTTCTGGACTGGCTGATTAGGTACTGCTGGTCCCATATACGCCATAGGAGGGAGCTGTTGCTGCTGAGCCTGTGCCTTCTTGGCATAGTCAGCCAGCTGTGCCTGATATTTCTGAACATCCTCTACAAATTTCTGATACTGTGCAGCCTGATACTCCTGGAGCTTTTTAGCATAGTCAGACCACTGTGCCAGATATGCCTGTGCATCCTGTGTAAATTTCTGGTACTGCTGCGCCTGGTACTCCTGTACCTTCTGAATATATTCAACCTGCTGCTTCTGAATCTGCTGTGCCTGCTCTGACTGCTGCTGCCATAAGTTCTTTAAATACTCGTTCATATCCACCTCGTATTTCTGGACATCCTGTACAAACTTGTTGTACTGATGTACCTGATAATTATTAACATCCTGAATATACTTGTTGGTCTGAATAGCCCACTTGTTATATTCAGAAACTGCGTACTGTATATACTGCGAACTGAAGCTAATTAACTGATTCTGAGCATCCTGAAGCATAGAGATAAACTGTCCGATCATTGCTGGATCAAATGGAATTCCAGGTATACCCTGCATTCCCTGCATCATGTGCGCTCCTGCAAAGAGGCTCATGAGTCTTGCGTTATACTGATTTGCTGCCTGATTCAGAACTGTTCTGTCCATTGTGGATTCTCTGATATCATCCCAAACACTGCTAAGCTCAACAGGAACCTCACCATTTGTGATACCTTCCTCTGAATTATTCGTAAGCTCCAGAACAATATCCTTGAGGACATCCTTAACTCTTACAGGTCTGATGATGTATCTGTCACCGGCAACTCCGCCGTTGGTAATCCTGTAGATATCCACCTTACCGTTTCTGTTATGTGGAATCTGTGGAGCGATCACGCATTGCATTGGAAGATTGGATTCCTTGGCAGTTCCTTTTTTGATAAATACATTTATAAGCGCCTTCTTAACAAGGTCAGCTGCATTCTTATCCTTGGTTACAGGCTGTACGTACAATACAGGAACTGTATCGTGAGTAAGGAGCTTGTCATACCATGGAGTCATGGCGCAGGCCTCAATTCCTTCCTCTGATGCAACCTGATTTTCAATGATTCCTGCATTGAATTTGATTCCGTCGTTATTAACGAAATATCTGTTGGCACGTCCCTGGCAGGAAACGCTTCCATCCTTATTGACTGAAACAACGTCGTTTGTGCAGATATAAGGAACGCCATTAATCTTATCGAGCTTGAAGAATTCATTATCATCAATCTTTCCACTGCTAAGTGAATCAGAATGAATATAAAGAACTCCTGTATGCTTGTCTTTTACTGAATAGAACTTCTCATCAAGCTCGTCGTAGATCTTAAGATCAACTCCAGGAAGTGGATATCCGATTGAATCGTTGTCAACTTCCTCTGTCTGGATGATGCAGGCTCCGCAGGTCTCTGACATTCCATAGCCGTTAACAAATCTAACATCCTTGGCGCCATTATCCGCCATGAACTTGTGATATCTTTTCCTTGCCTCTGCTGAAAGGTAAGCACCGCCTATGATCACCACGTTAACTGATGAGAAATCAGGAACGAACTGCTTGGGAAGCTTGCTCCATGCCTCAAAGTAGAAAGGAGTTACGAACATCGCATTGACTTTGAAATGACTGATTGACTTAACAAAGAATGGATTCTGGTTGGCCATAGGAAGGAGAACAACGCTACATCCAAAGGCAAGTGGCTCATGAAGCTGATTGACAAATCCATATACTGAAGTTGCAACCATCGTACAGAGTGTTACGCAACCCTTCTCAAAATCAACAAACTTACCACTCTTTTTCATATTCTCGGAAGCAAGATTCAGAGCCTCATCTGAAAGAGGTGCCGGCTTACTGATACCCTTGGTAGTTCCAGAGGTATGGAATACAAAGGATGAAGGATCATTGGACTTGGTACCATACTTAATTGCAGTACCTTCATACTTCTCGATGAGGTCATCCATGAAAAGAGCTCCATCAACTGTCTTAAGCTCCTTGTAATTGCTGTTACTGAAGTTTACAAGGCCCTGATCCATCTTATTGCTGTCGATAGGAATCTTAACAACGATTACATTGCGAAGGCCAAGCTCTGCTTTGAGCTTAAGCGCATGAACAAGAAGTCTCTTGTTAACAGCCAGGTCATTTATAAAGAGGTCTGTGATGCCCTCTTCCTTAATAGCCTTGGCAAGTGGGAACTTCTCTGAAAGATATGCTGGTGTAAAACCTGCAATTGATGCTCCGGTCATATTAGCTGCGTATACAGCAAAAGAAGACTCGATACAACTACAGTCAAAGATAGCGAGTCTTGAATGATTTTCTTCTGTAATTCCCAGAGCTGAGAATACTTCTGCGTACTTCTCCCAGTTTCTAAACATCTGTCTGTAAGTATAGGTACGCTCCATATCTATAAGTGCAACTCTGTCAAGGCGAGCTTTGCTGGCAGAATTGATGTCTACAATATATTTCCAGCTGCGCTGATAAGCTGCTTTACTGATCTCATACTTAGGAGCAGGCCTTCTGGCTGAACTTGTTGCTGGCGCAGGTCTTCTGGCTGAGCTGGTTGCTGGTTTAGCTGCTGGCTTTGTTGCTGCCTTTTTTACGGGTGCTTTTGTAGTAGCTTTGGCTGTTGTCTTTGCTACAGTCTTAACAGGCGCCTTTACGGGAGCCTTAGCTGTTGTCTTTTTTACGGATGCTTTTTTTATGTTATCGTTCTTCTTCGCGCTCATTACACTCTCCTCTTCCCATGTTAATTCCAACTAACATGCCTATTAAAAATGAGAGACTGTCTAGTGTATAGGCAGCCTCTCAATGAATTAATAGACTCAAAACAATCTACGCTCCATGTTTCTTATAGCCGCTTAAGTAATTTAATTACTCTTCGTCTTTGTTAGGTACATTTGGAGCACCAGCATAAACCGGTACAGGTGGCTGCTGGTTAGGAGCAACAGGCATACCCTGAGCATAGTTATATGGTGTAGGAGGAAGTGGAAACTCGCCTTCAGGCTTAGCTTCTTCTCCGTTAACCATAGGTGCTCCCTGGTATACAGGCGGCATAGGTGGCAGCTGTGGCTGCTTAGCCTCGTCAGTCTGTGCATCCTGTGGTGGTGCTACGGGACCAAAAAATGGCAAAATTGGAATTAGCATGGTGTTTCTCCTTTCTGATGGTTGATGTATTTAAATGTACACTTTTGCACAATTAAATCTTTTTGGCATTTTTTATTTCACCCAGTTCATAAATAGCATGTTCTGTCCATAGCTATACTTATAATCAAGATCCGGACACAGACCATTTAGAATCTTAAGGCCGTTTCCTTTTTTCTCAGCAGTTATTGGATCAAACTGCTTGCCATCATCCTTGACGATAGCAGAGATCTCTTTTTCATCTACCACTACCTTAAGATCAAGGAACTGATTCTTTTTCCTACCAGCAAACTCGATAATGTTTGACATCATCTCTTCTATGCAGAGTCTGACGCGCATTCCGAGCTTTTTGTCTATATCCTGACCTTCAAAAAATGTATTGAGTTCTCTGAGCGTGTCTACGAGGCCATCCTTATCGCACGGTACTGATATGTCATATACATTTGGCTTATTATCAGGCACCGGAAGCAAGCTTATAAATCCAAGATTCTCGTTTGATTTCTTTCTTGTTCGCTCTGATAAAAAGACAACCAGAAGGAATATCAAAACTGCAGAAATAGGATATCCAAGCCACATATAATCATTGCCAATTAAGCTTCCGCAGGCTATGAGTCCAAGTCCTGTGAGAACTGGCTGTGAGATGCTGATTATCGGAAGGATCGACAACTGTCCACCAAGTGCATATATGTTAGGAATTATCCATACAAAGGACACTGGAATGATAAATGGAAGCGCCATTCTAAGGGATTTAACAGAGTAGTTAAGAAGTTCTTCGTTCTCAGCACCCATAAGCATTGCATAAGGCCTTGCCAGTATCATGAAAACTGCCACAAAACCAACTGCAACCAGTACGGCTACCTTCATTCCCTTTTTATAAAGCATCAGAACGCCGGCATCATCCTTTTGTCCCTTTAACATTCCGCCAATAGCATTGAAGGCTTTGCCCATTCCTCCTGATACGCCCTGGCCAAGGGATGTGGCCTGCGCAAGAAGTGATCCTACAAAAGCTCCATATACGCCGCAGAAAATCTGAGCAAGGATAGCGCACACATAGGAATAAATTACAATGGCAAAGGTCTGGGATGTAACAGATACTCCATAGTGAACTATTTCTTTTAGAATAGAGCCGGTCTCTGAACCAACTTTGCAGAATTTAAATGGACTTCCCTTAATCTTCCAATCTGCAATGACGATAATGGCTGAAAGAAATGCTCCGGTAATGGTAGCAAGAGCTGCTCCCTTGATACCCATTCCAATAATCTTTACATACAGTACGTCACATACAATATTGGTAACAACGTTTGTTAAGCTGGCTCTTGTAACGAGCTTGGGCTTACCACCAACGTTTCCAAAGCCCAGAAGCGCTGACACAAGCATTATCACAGCAGTTCCTGCAAAGTACACTAACAGATAATCTCTTGTGTATTCTCTAAGTGCTTCTTCTCTACATATCACTGCTGTCACGAGGTTTACACCAAGAATAGCTGTGACTGTAACCACAACACTCAGTATTCCGACACTCGTCATGGAAACCGTATATATGCTGTTAGCTCTTTTTTCCTCTCTTGCTCCTAGCGCAACCGATGCAAGGACATTGGCTCCTGTATAGAACAGCATGGCAATTGTTGTTAACAGGCCAACTACGGGAAGACACAGGTTAACAGCAGAAAAGGCTTCCGTTCCCAGAAATCTTCCCATGAGGATACCATCAACAATCGCGTTGACATTCTGTATCAGCATGGCTGCAATAGATGCTGTAAGGAACTTTTTCATTGAGGATGATACAAGGTAGCTGTTTCTTTTTTGTTCCAAAGCTGCTCCTTCCTGCCTAAATGGCTCGGGTGCTATTGGATATTACAGGTTTCTCATTCAACTGAAGAGCGGATGATCTTCATGGATGAAGTTCTGGCAAAAGGCTTATCTCTGAATTCAACAATCTGGATATTCTTGAAGGATGCGAGTTTTGTGTTGGCGTCATCTACATACTTCTGAATATCTTCCTTTGCCTTCTCTACGTTTCCATCAGGAAGCTGCTCAGGATCGATATAGATCTGTGCAGCAATATTGTTATCCTTCTCATAAACTACAACTTCATTTATTGCAGGCTGATTCATGAGAACATTTTCAAGTTCCTCAGGAGATACGTTTTCTCCATTAGGAAGGATGATAAGATTCTTGATTCGGCCGCTGATATGAAGGAACTCGTCCTCATCAAAGAAGCCTATATCTCCCGTGTGGAACCATCCACCGCGCATTGCCTCTTTGGTTGCCTCTTCATTCTTGTAATAGCCAAGCATTACGCTTGTTCCTTTAACACAGATCTCGCCTTCTCCTCTCGTATTAGGATTCTCGATCATTACTTCAAGGGAATCCATGATCAGGCCTACGCCGTCTGGCTTGGTATATTTCAAAGTATCTGATGAAATGATAGGTGAGCACTCGGTAATGCCGTAGCCATAAACAATCTCAATACCGAAATCTTTAAGGCCGTAGTAGTACTTGTCCTCAAGTACAGCTGCTCCTACATCAAATTCAAAGAAATTCGCTCCAAGAATGGACAACGCTTCCTTGAACATTTCACGTTTTTCTTTAGGTGCAAGGTCAGGGTTTGCTTTATTGGCAGCAAGCTGCTTCTTAACTTCTTCTTCGATACCCTTTTCCTTGATATTTTTCCAGATCATCTTGTAGCACAGCTCAACAAACAGAGGAACTGTTACCATAAGAGTTGGATTATCTATAGCCATATCTCTGAACATATATCTTGGATTTGAAATCAGATATACGGTACAACCAGCTATCAAATGAGGAATCTGAGTGCAGTTAAGTCCCAGAACATGGTGCTGTGGAAGCACCATCATGGCACCTTCTGTTACTCCCAAGTGGTTGGTAATAGCTATAGAATTATCAATAAAGTTTGTCTGACTCAGCATTACGCATTTGCTGGTGCCAGTTGTTCCAGATGTAAACATAAAGAAGGATGCTGCACCTGGATCAAGGGTCTGTTTAAAATATTCATCATAACCCTCTTCAATGAGCTTTTTTCCTTCTTCTCTAAGGTCTGGAATCTCTTCCAGAGAATGAATCTCTATTCCAAGGTCCTTTTCTATGGTCTTTGCCTTTTCTTCATACTTGTGGTCATAGAACAGAACTGTTGCATCACTGAGTTTTAACATCTTTTCAAGGGTCTCAACTTCAAGTCCCTTATCAAGGTGTACTGAAATGTTGTTGCTGCAGCCTGCGCTCCAGAAAACATTCATAAGTTCATAGGTGTTTTCACCCATAAGTGCTATATGAGCTCTGGTTCCATATTTCTTGTTAAACCAGCTTCCAAGTGCCTCTACATGTCCTTTTACTTCCTCTGGCATTCTGTCATAATGCTTAGTATCATGATCGTAGTCAGTATATGTGTAAAATGGTGTTTCCGGGTGAGTCTTTACTCTAAAATCAATAACATCTCTTAAAGTCTTTACTTCTTCAAAGCTTTGTAAATACAGATTGGTCCTTTTGCCTTTAACTATGATGTTTTCTGACATATGCCCTCCTAAGCATGCAATTATTTAGTTTCATGAATTAACCCAGCAGATCAACGATATCTTTGACCGTTTTAATCTTTGCAAGCTGGTCATCATCGATTCTCACGTTGTAACGTCTTTCAGCTTCATCAATCATTGTGATAAGTGATAATGAATCCAGCCCAAGTTCTGATCTGATCCTGGTATCCATAGTGACCTTTTCCGTGTCAAATTCTGCATACTCTCGGAGAAAATCCACCACGTCTTTGAATAAGTCTTGCATGTTTCCCCCTTCATAGGTTTTAGTATTGTATTTTTAATATAAAAAAGCGCATTGCATCAGAAATAAAATTTCAAAATGCTATGCGTTTCTACTCAGAATTAATGCGTTTCTCCATAGTCTGCTCCCCCATGAAAACGGGCAAAATCTATATGCGCTACATCATTAATTGTATAACCATAATGCGTACATGGTCAATCAAAAGCAGGTACTTTAGTACGTTATTTAATAAAATTTTTATATTTAATTTTGTTAGATATTGTCTGACAATTAAAACCCTCTGCAACAGCAAACATGCACCATTGCAGAGGTTGTTATGCCATTATTTTATTTAACCATCATAAATCCTTAGGCCACCATTCTCCTACTGGAGGAATTTTATCAAATTCGTTGAAGAACAGTTCTTTTGCCCTGCCAATTTCCATCATCTTGGCCTGAGGATCTTCATCAGGAAGCTGAAGGATTGCAATGAACTGTTTCAGACGACCAATTCCTCGGAAGTATGAATCATAGGTTGCAATCTCCGCATCGCTGTGGCCAGCAAAGTACAGCTGAAGAAGTCTGTTCCAATAGGTCTGCATGAAGATCTTTCTCTCCTCATACTCTTTATCGGAGCCGATGTGGAAGAAATCTCTTATCATGGCATCATTGAACTTACTAGCGTATGCTCCAAGCTCGTCTGCCAGGAGGAATACAGGATACATATCATAGAATTCAAAGAAAGGATGTGAAGTTGACATATCTCCAACATCGATAAGCACAAGGTCTTTATTCTTGTCCACCATGATATTTCCTGGATGGTAATCTCCGTGTATTGCAGTTTTACGGTCAGGAACTTCAAAGAGGAGCTTCTGGAAACGAGCCATCTCATCCTCAGAGAAGATCTGTGCAAGAGCTGCTGTAGAACCCAGCATCATGTTCTTCATGGATGGAACGTTGTCTCCTGTAAGCTCAGCACTGTGAATCTTTTTAAGAAGATCACACACCTTAACTGTCATCTCATCCTTCTCATCAGGATGCTCCAGCATGTAGTCCATAACTGTAACAGGTGAAAGAAGCTCAAAAACGACACCGTAAGCGTTGTCCGCATGAACCATTTCGTAGGAAAGTGCTGTGGAAATACCCTTTACAAATACCTGACGGGCCATTTTCTTTTCCTGCTCTACACGGTCATATGGAACAGGCGCACCAGCGTTATAAACCTTAACTACCTTCTCGTCATCAAGCTTATAAACTGTACCAAGTGTACCTTTTCCAATGATCTTAAGACCATCAAGAGAGATTTCTCTTGGCTTTCTATGCACATTAAATACATCACTAAAGCCTGTCAGATCAAATACCTCATAGATCTTCTGTGAGATATTGATGACATCAAATGGCTTATCTGTCTGCTTTTTGATACCAAGGAGTACACGAAGACCGGCACTGGAAATGTAATCAAGTTCATCTCCGTCCATGACAATTGCCTGGAAATCTGCTCCAGAAATAATACCCTGTAACTCAGTGTTTACAGAATCACTATTGTTCGCGTCGATACGTTCAGGCAATAAAATGATTAATTTGCCGTTTTCTACCTGTGATTTCATAGCGTTCTCTCCTTTATATCACTAATCAACAAACAGCTTCTTCTTGCTGTGAGATACGCCATAATTATAACATTAGCGATTATATTTAAACGCTTATGCGAAGATATTTTATATATAATTTATTTTTATATTATTATTTAATTATCTATAAATCGTTTTTTATGAGATTATATGAGTATGGGAGATTATTCAAAAATGAAAGTAGCTTATGTAGGAATCGACATATTATATCCGGTATTAACAAGCCTATATGATACAGGCTGTGAAATACTCAAGATTTTCACATGTAAGACCGATAATGTTACAGAGTTCAATACTAAGACTATTGAATTCGCAAATAGTCACAACATACCTCTGCAAATTGAGAAAATAACTCAGGATGACTTGTATGATCTGGTTGCCCTGGGCTGTGAATTTGTGCTCTTTGGAGGGTATTACTACAGGATCCCTGTAATTGATGAGCTAAGAATCGTTAATACTCATCCAGCTCTTTTACCACTTGGTAGAGGAGCATGGCCAATGCCTCTAACTATACTAAAGGGGCTTACTGAAAGTGGCGTAACCATGCACAAAATGGTTCTTGCTCTCGATGAGGGTGATGTAATACTCCAGGAGAAAGTTCCAGTATTTCCTGACGATAACCTTATCACACTCACCGAAAGACAGTGGTCAGTTATTCCAAAGATGGTAAATACGCTAGTTTCAGACTTTGATAATCTCTGGGACAGTGCCAAGCCTCAGGTTGGACAGGCTGAGTACTGGGAAATGCCCGAGGAAAGCGAGTATACAGTAACTGATCAGATGACCTTCGAACAGGCTGATCTGGTACTCAGAGCATTTTTATCATACGAATGCTTCTATATTAATAGTGTTACAAATAAGAAATATGAAATGATCGGAGCCACAGCCCACAAGGGAAATGTCCCCGATAGTTTGTACAACACTCATGTCTTTCCGCTGGCAGATGGATATGTACTGTGTGACAGAGTAAGGAGTTTATAAGCTATTCTATGATCACAGCTGAAATAACTTTAGACCTAAAAGAAAAAATATCTGATATTTACAATCGATTTGGTTATAAGGACAGCGCCCATAGCTTTGAATCCATGTACATTTGGAGAGAGGAAATGGGTCTATCTTTCGTGCATTCAGATAATTTCTACTCAGTACAGGAAGCCTCCAAGGGACCTTATTCATGGTTCTTCCCGGTTGGAAGCGAAGAAGCCAAGGTAGAATTCATAAAAAAGCAGCTCGAGAAAGGCAATCTTCATTTTTATTATATGACTTCTGATGATGTTTCTTTTATTGAGAAGCATTTTCCAGACCAGTTCACTATACGTGAAGCTCCTGAGAGTAGCGAATATATCATGAGCAGGGACATAATGGAAAATCTTCCCGGTAGTTCTTTTTCCAAGGACAGAGGCCATATTAATAAGATGCTTCGAGAGCACACTTTTGAAACAAAGAGCATCCAATCTGTCCCCAAGTCAGTCATCTATGATATTTCTGCAGAATGGGACGCCAGCAAGCATATATTTGAAAACCTTCCTGATAAAGCTGCAAACATCAGTGTTATCGAACACCTTGATGTTCTGGATATAGAAGGAATTGTCCTATATATGGATGGTTCTCCCTGCGCTGTATGCGGTGGTTTTAAGATGAACAAAAACACCGTTGACTGTGTTATCCAGAAAACCTCACAAAAGCTACAGGGATTAACCTACTACCTCAGGCAGGAATATGCAAGATCACTTCCACCAGAAATACAGTTTTTGAATTGGGAAGAAGATTTAGGAATTGAAGGGCTTAGAAGAGCCAAACAGTTGATGCAGCCCGTAAACATGATAAATATGTACATTGGTGAATCCAAATGAAAAATATTCAAGGCATCTCTCCATTTTCTAAGCAAATGTTCATAAGGCAGTACGTTCCAGTACTCATATCAGCTTTCGTATTTGCTCTTGCAGATATGGCAGATGCTCTTGTTGTGGGCAATAGAATGGGCGCTACAGGTCTTGGCGCTATTGCCTTCACGCTTCCTGTATATATGTTTTACAACGTTATTATGCATTCCTTTGGCCTTGGAGGCGCTATCGATTTTGCCGCCAAGATGACTGAAGGTAATGAAGAAAGAGCCAGAAGTTCTTTTCAGGGAGTTCTGGTAACGCTTCTTATCATCAGCACTGCAATCGCAATTATCGGACACATCGGAATGAACGGACTTTTGTTTATCCTCGGCGTTCCGACTTCATACCCGGAGCTATATGAAGCCTCCAAGACCTATCTTAGCATTATTCTTACAGCTGCACCTTTATTTTTCTTTGACTACAGCATTGGTTACTATCTTAGAAACGACGACTACGAAAAACAGTCCTCAATCGCTGCTGGAATTGGAAACATAACAGATCTTCTCCTTAACATTATTCTTGTTCTTGTTTTCAACATGGGAGTTAGAGGTGCTGCTTATGCAACCTTTACCGGACTGGTTTTATCAAGCGCAGTGGAACTGTTCTTTATGCTACAAAAGACATCACACCTTAAGCTTACGCCCTTTAAACCTGACTTTTCGAATATCGTTTCAATATATAAGCTTGGCGTTGCCTCTTTTATCAGCTATTTGTACTCATTTGTCTTTATCCTTATCGGAAACAACGCAATGATAAGATTAGGTGGGGATGCAGGCGTCGCTGTATTTGATATTATAGGAAACCTTGGAAACTTAGGCTTTTACATTTTTAACGCCGCTGCAATGGCAACTCAGCCAATAATCAGCACCTATGAGGGCGAATGTAAATACGATGAATGCGACAGGGTTCAGACTCTTTCCTTTATCACAACTGCTGTTTCTGCAATTGCTCTGGCCGTTCTACTCAATATTTTTGCTCCTCAGGTATGCCAGTTGTTCGGACTACACGATCCGTCAATGATCGCATTTGGCAGTACTGCCATCAGGATATACTCAGCGAGCCTATTGTTTATAGGCTTTAATGTATCAATGTCCAACTACTATACATCAAGGAATATCCCAGCTCCTCCTTTTGTCACCTCTACCCTTCGAGGAGTGGTTATTCTCCTTCCAGTGACCTTCGCATGTATAGCACTTGGAAAAGATGCATTCTGGTTCACTTATGTAGTTACTGAAGCGGCCACATTCGTATTAGTCTATATCTACCTTAAGATAAAGCCACCTAAGACTGCTCGTATAGCTGAAGAGAGAATTTACCACACTTCTCTTGAAAGCGATGCAGAGAAAATAGCTCCTACAGTAGAGCAGATAGAAATTTTCTGCGAAAAATGGAATGCAGCTCCCAAGCAGCTATACTACATCCAGATGACAGTTGAGGAGGTTTGTTCAGCCATCATTGTAAATGGCTTCCAGAAATCTGGAAGAAATGCTTCAAACCTCATTGAGCTTACAGTAGTAGCGCAGGAAAACGAAGATTTGTCACTACACATCAGGGATAACGCAACTTCTTTTAATCCTTTTGGAATGAGTAAGAAATCTCTTTTCGAAATAGAGAATAAAGACAGCGACTTCAACGCTCTTGGAATGGATATTATAAAGAAAAAAGCTAAATCTTTTTACTATAGAAGGTATCAGGGATTCAATACAATGGTGGTGAAGATATGAAAAAGAAAACCAATAAGACCAGAAGATTATCCATTAGTTCAAAAATAGCATTAGGTATTGCCGTTACGCTCCTTGGCCTTGTGGCTATCCTGGAGTTTATTACCTATGCTGCTTTTAACAAATCAATGGACCAGGAGTACCAAAACAATGCCATGAGCCTTGCGAAGGCAGTCAGTCTGACTCTTGATAAACCCTCAACCATCGCGCTTATAAATGAGGTAATGAACATTTATAATTCGGTAGAGAATAAAGTGGGTACTCAGAATGCGGGCAGCAATGAATACAACGAATATATTGCGAACTTCAAGTCTATTGAACAGAGTCCTAATTATTATCGCTTCTCAGAGCATTTAAATGACATAAGACAGTGTTATCTTGCTGAGTCACTGTATGTCATCTGCATCGACACAGTTAACAAAAAATCTGTTTATATCGTTGATGGTTCTTCAGATCCTTGTCATCCTGGTGATTTTGATCCGTTATTTGAGATGAATTACGGAATCCTTGATAATCCAGAGGCTGGTTTCCCACCCTACACAACCATTACCCCAGAGTATGGATGGCTGGTTTCAGCCGGCGCTCCTTTTTATGATGAAGAAGGAAATGTTGTAGCATATATCTTCGTTGACTTAAACGAAAGTGCAGTAAAAAAGGTTATAAACAAATTTATTCTTGCCTTCATAGTTCTGGGCCTTGTAATTGCTGTGTTTGTTTGTCTGATCTACCTTGCAGTTGTTAAAAGAAATCTTATCAGGCCAATCAACAAACTCTCTGATGCTGCTCTTTCTTATAATGAAAATGCCGAGGGCGAAGTATTTGCTAATCTGAAAATAAGAACGGGAGACGAAATAGAGAATCTTGCTTCTGCCATGAAACGTATGGAGCAGGATATCAAGGAATATATTGCCAACATTACCAATATCACTGCTGAAAGAGAAAGAATAGGTGCAGAACTCAACGTAGCAACACAGATTCAGTCAGACATGCTGCCCAAGATCTTCCCTAAATTTGCTGATAAGAAGGAATATGAAGTCTTTGCATCCATGAACCCTGCAAAAGAAGTTGGTGGAGACTTCTATGATGTATTTGAGATAGATGAGACGCACCTCGGACTTGTTGTAGCAGATGTATCAGGAAAGGGTGTACCTGCTGCCCTGTTCATGGTAATTGCTAAAACTCTTATCAAGAATCGCGCAATGGTCGGTGGTTCACCATCTGAGGTTTTGGAATATGCCAATGATCAGCTCTGCGAAGGAAATGATGCAGGCTACTTCGTAACTGTCTGGCTTGCAATCGTTGATATTACCACAGGTAAGGGTGTCGCAGCCAATGCAGGCCACGAGCATCCAGCAATCCGCAGAGTCGGTGGTCAGTTCGAGCTTTCCATTTACAAGCACTCTATGGCTGTTGGTACCTTCGAAGGCCTCAAGTTCAAAGAGCATGAATTCAAGCTAGAACACGGCGATACTCTCTTCTGCTACACAGACGGTGTTACAGAGGCTACTGATGCTAATAATGAGCTCTTTGGCAACGACAGATTAATAGAAGCCCTGAACACAGCAGATGATAGCACCGTTGAAAACCTCTGCACTAGCGTCAAAAAATCTATCGACGACTTCGTTGGCGAGGCTCCACAGTTTGATGACATCACTATGTTGGGCTTCAAGTTCTTCTAAATAGTAGTATGGTCAATTAATTTTCTCTTTTGTATATACAAAAAACGCTTCTTAGAATTTCTTCTAAGAAGCGTTCAATATTTATCTTATGTATTACTGATTACTCAGCTACGTAAGGCATAAGTGCCAGATGTCTTGCTCTCTTTACAGCAGATGTAAGCTCTCTCTGGTGCTTAGCGCAGTTGCCTGTGATTCTTCTAGGAAGAATCTTGCCGCTCTCAGAAACGAACTTCTTAAGCTTAGCTGTATCCTTGTAATCGATAACATTATCCTTGCCACAGAAAACGCAAACTTTCTTTCTTCTGTGCATTCCGCCCTTTCTCCTCATAGGAGCATCGGACTTCTCAGACTTTGTGAAAGCCATGGTAATTACCTCCTAAATTAGTTAAAAGGAAGCTCCTCGTCAATTCCATCAGGAATGTTCATGAAGCCATCCCCAGCTGCTGAAGGTGCAGGCTCGCTACTTGGCATATCTGATCCGAAGTTTCCGCCATTTGAAGCAGATGAATTCTTGGATTCAGCGAACTCCTGGTCTTCCGCAACTACATCAGTTGTGTATACTTTTACGCCATCCTTGTTGGTATAGCTACCAGTCTGGATGCGTCCCGTTACGATAACTTTGGTGCCTTTTCTAAAATACTTCTCAGCAAACTCACCAGCCTTGCCAAAAGCAACAATCTGAATGAAATCAGCTGTCTGATCCTGGCTATCTCTTCTAGCGAATCTCCTGTCAACTGCGAGTGTATATCTTGCTACGCAGCTTGCTGTCTCTCCCTGAGAATATCTAACGTCGGGGTCTCTTGTAAGACGACCCATAAGTATAACTTTGTTCATATTTTCGTCCTCTT
>JAEEGI010008534.1_pt1 | contig 22613 bp, 23 predicted proteins | sample 8958751 | NCBI WGS metagenome assembly JAEEGI01 (sample SAMN16246545, study PRJNA631951) | gut metagenome | biome: gut microbiome; feature: rumen; material: KS-attached | host: Bos | place: Iran: Karaj | collected 2018-10 | reverse complement strand
GGCTATGCCGCCTACGATGAATCCGAGGAAGAGGAGGAGTGATTATCCGCTGTTTTTCCTTCTTTTGATGTAAAAGCCCTTTACAAAAGGCCTCTCAAAACTCGCGTATTTCTCATCAACCCGTCTTTCGGCCGCAAATACGCGAGTTTTGAGGCATTAGCGCCAAACGTCTGATACTGAGCGACTTGCATTGATTTTAGGCATTATGAACGTCTCTAATCGTCTTCTTTTCATTTACCCCCGCCACTTTATGGTCGTTAAGATGCCTTCCATGATAGTAAAGTATGCTTAGTACGACTGTTGCTGATGCCTACTATACCCCTATAACAGGCATCAGCAACACTCTTACTTAGCATCTTAACGACCAAAAACTGCCATTTCTCTCTCCAAGCCCCATTTCTCCTACTCCAAATCGCCTTTATTACTCTCCCTTCTGCTCCTATTTTGAGCAAAACGGAGCGCACTTTTTCTAGCAATCTTTCTTGACAACTTATGTCATTACGAACTATTTCGTTACGAATTTTTTAATAAGGCCCTCCCCCTCCAATATATTTACTGTGATAAAGTAATCGGCCTGTTTGGGCATCTACATACACTAATTCGCCTTCTTCCCACTTTTGGTGCTTATAGACATAAACCAGCCGAGGTTTCCATTTGCCGTACTCTGGAAATGACATTATGGTGAGGTAGAAGTTCTTGTCTTCGCCATCAACAATGTCTTTGATATAATTCTCTACAATCTTTTTGGCTGTAGCCATATTGATAGAAGGGTTGGCATCAAGTTCCTCGATAGGGATAAATTTACCATAACTACTTTGCATAATGCCATCAAGGAAGGAAATATGCCACCAGCCTTGCTCAACGGGGACACCCTTGTAATATTGCTTGTAATGAGGATCACCCCGATAGTCGTTTTCTACGAACACCATCTGATTATCAGCAGTCAGGGGAAGAAACTCTTTGAAGAAATCTTCAGTTGTCTTTGGAGATGCTGGCAATGGAATAGAATCAGTGCCTTCTGTGTAGAAGATAATCAGATGAATGAGACCGTTGACCTTGGTGATTAGCCAAGTTCCGTTCGTTGTCTCTTCTATATCTTGGGCCTGAGTGACGGCGTCAAAGTCCTTATACGTGAATTCTGGTTCAAGATAAGCCACACTGCTAATCAGGTCCTCATCGGAGTCCTCATTACTACAACCAACAACCATTCCCGTTGCCAACAGTAAGACGGTCATCATGTACATTTTCATTGTTTTCATCATTCAAATCATTTTGAGTTAATAATCAAGTTCTCTACTTATATAACTATAGAAGTAGTGAAATCATGTAAGAACTGAGCAATAATTTATGATAAATTAACGGAAAACATAAATAATTGATGCCATCGGCTATGTCGACAATGGTTATTCTGACTTCTTCGGCTATTCCTACTACGACGAATCCACCAATGAGGAGGAGTAAATGGTAGTTTGAAGGCACTAAAGTCGCCCTCCATTACATTTTTTCCAAGACTCTGCCGTATGGGGTGACTTTAATTCTCGAGAAAATCCGAAACTTTACTGCCTTCAAACTCCGGCTTTAAAGCCTTCAAACCTCCGAATTTTCTCGAGAATTCAACTTCCCCCTCTGTCCTTACTCTCAGATACCACACTATACCCAACGACTTTAGTCCCTTCAAACTCTTGTAAATCAATGCTTTAGCCATTGCGAAAATCTTCGTTGCGAAAATTATCGCAATAGATAAAGTGGGTCAGAGAACGTCCCCTGACCCACCTTGATATAAAATGGCTTATCTTTTTATGCGACGTTGATACTTAAATGCGCTTTCATCGTCGTTATCATTTTCTTTTTTTGATTCTTCTTCAAACAATTGTGATGCGATTTGAGAAGGATCCAAAATTTTGCTATTTCGATTCATTGCAACTATTTTACTATGGTTTTCTTTATTTGTCCATTAGGCATCTTTATTATATTGATACCTTTCTTTGGCGAATAAATATGATGGCCATCAAGTGAATAATACTTTTCTAGGCAATTATGAATAGAAGTAGTATTGATAGCCGTATCGTCTTCTGTCAATGCAACTATTGTTCCAAAGTTTTTCCAAAAGGTTGCGTTCTTATAAATATCAATCGATGATTCTGGAACGTGTAATGTAGCATATTCAGCATATGATTGCCAAAAATAGTCGGAAAGAACATTAACATACCAAGTAATTGTGGGCGTTGGTGGATCTATAGCATAGCAATATACATCCTCTATATTTTCACAACTTCCAAAAGCACTTGCACCAATTTTCTCTACGCTCTCTGAAAGATATAATTTTTTGAGGTTGGTACAGCCAGAAAAGGCATATGTTTCTATTGTCTTTATGCCATTTGGAATTTTAATTTTTTCTAAACTCGAACATTTTTCGAACACGCTTTTGTCAAGCAGTTCTAAACTACTTGATAGATTTATATCCTTTAAAGCCGAGCATTCATAGAAGGCGCACCCTCCGATTTCTTTCACATTGTCAGGTATTGATATAGTTGTAAGTGAAGTACACCAAGCAAAAGCATAACTACCGATAGAAGTAACCCCTTTTCCAAGATTAACAGATTTCAAGGAGGCGAACCCATTGAATACTCTAGATTTGATGGTTGTTACATCATCAGGAATAACCAAGTTCTCTGTGTCTACTCCGTTGATTATCAAGTGATTGGCATAGTAGAGAGGGTTACCATAATCATCGAAATCGATATTACACCAAGCCTCTATATCTGTAATATTCACACCAGTTAAACTTGTACAATCTCTGAAAGCCCATTGCATTATTGTTGTCACAGTAGAAGGAATGTTTATTGTTTGAAGGCCGCTACAGCCGTCAAATCCCCCAAATCCAATAGTTATCAGGCCTTCTGGTAGTTCAACGGATGTCAGTTCTCTACATCCCATGAATGCATAAGTACCGATTTCATTCACCTTGTAGGTGTTGCCATCATATTCTATTTCGGAAGGTATGATGACAGATCCAGAATATTCTTTACGATTGACAACCGTTGGATCGTATGTAACGGAAGCTGTACCGACTTTTACGGGTTTCAAATCGTAAAATATACCATTGATTTCAACAATATCAGCAGCGTTTACCAGTTTGGTAAGCGTAATTAATAATGTAATTAGTAGATATCTTTTCATATCAAAAAATAAAGGCGGAACTGTTCAATGCATATCAGAACTTTGGTTACCGCCAAGTAGACCATAATAGCAACACGCACAAACAGCCCACGCCTTACGACGCGAGCCTTTTGTCTGCTTGTCCTTGCTATATGAATGTTTGGCGGTATTCAAGTTCTAAGAACAAGAGCAAAAGCTCAAATCCATATTTCAAAGCATACGAACAGAAACGCTATTCTGTAAGTTAATAATTTGTTTGTTAATTCTCTGTGACCTCGTGAGGCTGAGCCTCAGTATGGAGGTCGGTTAGCGTTGTTCGTTCTGTTTCTACTTCATTGGCAAATTCGTTTTAAAGGGTTTAACTTGATGTAAATTGCATATCATATATTTTCAGTTTCGTGTGCATAGTTTTGGAAGTTTCCAAGAATCTGCTCAATATGAATGACCTCAGGGCAAGAGTCCCAAGTGACCCCTCCTCCCATGAGATACCAATTGTCACGCTCCTTCGTGGGAACACGCTTCAACGATGGGAATGCAGAAATAGGCATCATGATGGAACGCCCATCTTGAAGATCTACCTGAAACTTACCTCTCTTAGGGAAAGACAGTCTCTTTATCTTTGGCTTAACATTCCAATAACCTTCTGTTTTGTACATATATTATTATCCTCCTATTTTGTTTTCTTTACTTTAATAATCCTTATTGGCTTGCCTTGTTTAAAGAGCGACCACTGACTTAGCAACTTTTCTTGATATTTCTTTGCAATCTCCAAAACCTCCTTTGCTTGCGTATCCGTCAGGTCGCCTTGTTTATCTAACTCTACAATTGGCTCCAGCCATATTTTGCACAAGTGTTCTGTACTTCGCTTACCTACATGAACATGGGCACGATTCTCGTTGTAGTCCGTGTTCCAGAACAGGAAGTTCCAGATAACTTTTGCTGTGATATAGAGTAGTATTTTAGGCATGTCTTATCTTTGTTGGGGCAAAGATACGGAATAATTCTGAAACATGCAAGTATTATTGGGAATTATTTCTATATTTCTTGCCGGTATCGGCAAAAAGTTGTATCTTTGCAGCAGGATTTGGCACTAAAACTTGCCGATAGGATAGAATATGGAATATATATCAGTTAATCAGTTTGCAGAGAAATATGGTATTTCTGAGCGTACGGCCCGTAATTATTGTGCTCAGGGAAAGATAGAAGGAGCCTTTCTAACAGGAAAGACTTGGAACATTCCTGCTGATGCTGTTTTGCCTAAGCGAGGTACGACAAAGGAGTCGCAATCACCTCTGCTGAAGGCATTAAGGGAGCAGAAAGCATCCAGATTGAAAGGCAGCATCTATCATCGTACGCAAATTGACCTAACCTATAACTCCAATCATATCGAGGGTAGCCGTCTGACTCACGACCAGACACGCTATATCTTTGAGACTAACACCATTGGCGTTACGGACAGTTCTGTCAATGTGGACGACATCGTGGAGACGGTAAACCATTTCCGTTGTATTGACTATATCATCGACCATACGGAAGAAAAGCTGACGGAGGATTTCATTAAGCACCTCCATATGCTATTGAAGACGGGAACATCGGATAGCCGTAAGGATTGGTTTGCTGTTGGCGACTATAAACGCCTGCCCAATGAGGTAGGAGGACAGGAAACTTGTCCTCCTGAAGAAGTGCATAAACAGCTAAAGGCGTTGCTTAATGACTATAATCACCATCGTCCCAAATCGATCGAAGATATCCTTGACCTTCATGTGCGCTTTGAGCAGATTCATCCCTTCCAGGATGGCAATGGCAGAGTTGGACGCCTGCTGATGTTCAAGGAGTGTTTGGCAAATGGCATTGTCCCCTTTATCATCACAGACGAACTGAAGATGTTCTATTATCGAGGCCTGAAGGAATGGGGGCATGTTAATGGTTATCTGACAGACACCTGCCTTACAGCCCAGGACCAATACAAGGACCTGCTTAGATACTTCAAAATACCTTATTAATAATGTAGGGTGGCACCTTCGGAGGTGACTTCGAGGGTGGCTTTGGCGCCAGTAAGGAGGGGGAAGTTGCGAAGATGGGCGTGGCCTACGGGGAAGTCATAACAAACAGGGATATTGTAGTGGCGAAGGTATTCGTGGAGCATGGAATACATATCATCGAAGTCGTTCTCAGGATGTTTGTATTTGTTGAATTGGCCAACGATGATGCCTCGGACGTTGGGTAATAGGCCTCGCATCTCCATATTGTGCAGCATACGATCCACTTTGCTCATCCCTTCGCCAGTGTCCTCCATAAAAAGGATGATGCCAGGCAATAGCAAGGGATCGAAGTCGGAGCCAGCGAGGTCGTTATAGACAGACATATTGCCACCCACGACGATGCCCTCTGCCCTACCCTCGACATTGAGCTGATGAGGTGCCATACGGTATTCTGGCAAGTCGCCTTGCAGCATACGACGAAGACATTGGCTGACGGTATCATTGCCCTCATACGTCTTCAGGGCGTGACACATCGAACCATGAATGCCCTTTACCCCAGCCCTCGCCTCAGCACAGAGCAGGGCCGTTATGTCGCTGAAGCCAATGATGAGTTTGGGATGTTGGCGCAGGGTGTCAAGAGACAAACGGGTGAGCAGATGGGCCGCCCCATCGCCACCTCTCGAACACATAATCGCTTTGATAGAAGGCTCCTTCAGAGCCCAGAGTAAGTCGGAAAGTCGTTCGTCGATAGTGCCAGCAAAGCCGTGATAGTCGTTGAGGGCATTCTTCCCTATGACACAATGATAGCCCCAGCTTTCGAGTGTCCTGATGCCTCCGTTGATGGTTGCCGTATCTGTCGCACTTGATGGGGAAATGATGGCGATGGTGTCACCCTCATGCAAAAACTGGGCTTGGACAATAGTCATCCAGCCCAGCAGTATCAACAGAAAGCTTCCCTTTTTCACGCAGAGACCTTCTTTTTAGCTCTTATCATACACCAGACGCCAAGGATGATGAAGGGTATCGAAAGGATCTGTCCCATATCAATAGGCAGCGAGGCCTCGAAGGCTTCTTGAATCTCCTTGGTGTACTCGATGAAGAAACGGAAGGTGAAGATATACGTCAGGCAGAAGCCGAAGTACCAGCCTGTGCCGATCTTCTCTGGCATCTTCTTGTGAAGATACCACATAATGGCGAAGAGGATGGCGTAGGCGATGGCTTCGTAGAGCTGGCCTGGGTGGCGAGGCATCATATCGACACGCTCGAAAATAAAGGCCCAAGGCACATCTGTGATCTTGCCGATGATCTCAGAGTTCATAAGGTTGCCCAAGCGGATGAAGCAGGCTGTGGTTCCTGTGGCGATGGCGATATTGTCGAGGACTGTCCAGATGCTGAGCTTCGTCTTGCGGACATAGAGCCAGAGGGCAATCATCAAGCCTAAGGTGCCACCATGTGAGGCAAGGCCAGCATAGCCTGTGAGTTTCCAGTCGCCATCAGGCAGGAAATGGATAGGCAGCAGCATCTCCACGATACCTTGCCAAGAGGTCAGGAAGTCCTGTGGCTGGTAGAAGATGCAATGGCCCAGGCGGGCACCAATCAAGATGCCGAAGAAGCAGTAGATAAAGAGGGGGTCAAAGTATTCATCTTTGATCTTCTGTTCCTTATACAGCCGCTTCACGACCAGATATGCTAACGCCAGTCCTATGATCCACATCAGCCCATACCAGCGCACAGTTATCGGCCCTAAGTGGAAGGCTTCAAGGTTTGGCTGCCAAACGATAAAAAGTAATAGTTGTGTCATGAGTAAAACTATTTATTTCCCCTCCTGAGTAGGAGGGGTTAGGGGTGGTCTGAGCAAGTGCTTGGATTGAGGCTGATCAGACCCCCTCTAACTCCCCCTACTCAGGGGGAGAATGAGGTTACACATTGAATCTGAAGTGCATGATGTCACCATCTTGGACGATGTAGTCCTTGCCCTCGACGGCGAGTTTGCCGGCTTCGCGGACAGCGGCCTCAGAGCCATATTGGATATAGTCGTCGTACTTGATGACCTCGGCACGAATGAAACCCTTCTCGAAGTCTGTATGGATGACACCAGCGCACTGAGGCGCCTTCCAGCCCTTCTTGTAGGTCCAGGCCTTAACCTCCATCTCGCCTGCTGTGATGAACGTCTCGAGGTTCAGCAGGGCGTAGGCCTTCTTGATGAGACGATTTACGCCACTCTCCTCCAAGCCTAACTCTTCAAGGAACATCTGCTTGTCTTCGTAGGACTCAAGTTCTGCGATATCCTCTTCCGTCTTGGCTGCGATGACCATCATCTCTGCACCTTCCTCCTGGGCCAGCTCCCCTACCCTCTTCGTGAAGTTGTTGCCATCCTTGGCATCAGCCTCACCAACATTGCAGACGTAGAGCACAGGCTTCGACGTGAGCAGGAAGAGATTACGGGCGCAGTCCTGTTCGTCTTTCGAATCGAACTCCACGATACGGGCGTTCTTGCCTTGGTCCAAAGCCTCCTTATAGGCCTTTAAAACTCCCACTTCAAGTTTTGCGTCCTTATTGCCGGCAGCAGCGGCCTTCTCGGTCTTTGCCAAGCGGCTTTCAATGGTCTCAAGGTCTTTCAGTTGAAGTTCAGTATCGATGATTTCTTTGTCACGGATCGGGTCGATGGTGCCGTCAACGTGAGTGATATTATCGTCCTCAAAACAACGGAGCACGTGGATGATGGCGTCCGTCTCGCGGATGTTCCCAAGGAACTTATTGCCTAAGCCCTCGCCCTTCGAGGCGCCCTTCACCAGACCAGCGATGTCCACGATCTCACAAGTGGCAGGGACGATGCGTCCAGGATGCACTAGTTCTGCGAGTTTCGTCAAGCGCTCATCAGGAACGGTGATGACGCCGACGTTGGGTTCTATCGTACAAAAGGGGAAATTTGCTGCCTGAGCCTTTGCACTCGACAAGCAATTAAACAAAGTGGACTTACCCACATTCGGGAGTCCGACAATACCACATTTTAATGCCATTTTCTTCTATAAACGTTTATATTCGGCTGCAAAGGTACAAAGAAAAGTGAAAAGTGAAAAGTGAAAAGTGAAAAATTTGCTGCCGCCATTTAAAATTATACATTATCCATGATTCATTATCCATTATTTTGCCTATCTTTGCACCCAGTAACAGAATTAAACCATTCAAGAAATGAAGAAGATTCTCTTATCAATGATTGCTTTCGTGGCGCTCTCAATGTCTGCAAGCGCCCAGGTTGCAGAACCCCAAAACACGCCTCAGCTCGAGTTCGCCCTGCAGTTGAAGGTGACGCTGGGCGAGGCTTACACTTGTGGTGAGACCCAGCACGGCCAGCGAACCATCATTCCCATTACTGGCGGAACCTTCGAGGGACCCAATATCAAGGGAACGATTATCAACGGAGGTGCTGACTATCAGCTGAACAACAAGGCTATAGGTCGCACAGAACTCGAGGCCATCTACTGCATCAAGACAGATGACGGCGTGAACATCCACGTTCGCAATCGTGGTATCATCGCAAACGGCAAGGATGACCAAGGCAATCCCACCTTCTATTTTAAGGCTGCTCCCCAGTTTGAGGCTCCCGTCGATAGCAAATACGCCTGGCTGAACAATGCCATCTTCGTCTGCCAGCCTGACTTCTCAGGCGGCTTCAAGGGCATCGTCCTCAACGTCTGGAAAGTGAAGTAACCTTAGTGGGCCTCGAGCCAGTTCTGGCCAAAGCCAGAGTCGGCTACGAGGGGCACTGTGAGGGGGAAGGCAGCCTGCATCTCTTCAATCACAATACGCTCAACTTTCTCTTTCTCCTCAGGGTAGACGGAGAAGTTGAGTTCGTCGTGTACCTGTAGGATCATTTTGCTCTTGATGCCCTCTTTTTGGAAGCGCTCATGAATGCGAATCATTGCAACCTTGATGATGTCTGCCGCTGTGCCCTGAATGGGGGCATTGATGGCATTACGCTCTGCAAAACCACGGACAGTGGCGTTGTGGGAGTTGATATCAGGCAGATAGCGACGACGACCGAATAGGGTAGTGACATAGCCCTTCTGACGGGCCACCTCCTTTGATTTCTCCATATAGTCGTGAACCTGTGGGAAGGTGGCGAAGTAGCCGTCTATCAGCATCTTGGCTTCGTCGCGAGGGATGTCCAGACGCTCAGCCAAGCCAAAGACGGTGATGCCGTAGATGATGCCGAAATTGGCACGCTTCGACTTTGTTCGTTCATCACGGGTGACTTCAGAGATATCCTTCTTATAGATGTTAGCGGCTGTGGCTGCGTGCAGATCCTTGCCTTCACGGAACACTTCAATCATATTTGAATCCTGCGAGAGGTGAGCCATCACACGCAGTTCTATCTGACTATAGTCTGCTGAAAAGAACAGACAACCTGGCTCTGGAACGAATGCCTTGCGAATCTCCTTGCCGTCCTCGCCTCGGATAGGGATATTCTGCAGATTGGGGTCGCTGCTTGACAGGCGTCCAGTGGCTGTAATGGTCTGATTAAACGATGTATGGATATGACCAGTACGAGGATTAATCAGTTTGGGTAGGGCATCGATATACGTGCCGATGAGTTTCTTTAATCCTCTGTGTTCCAGGATATCAGCTACAATTTCATGCTTATTGCGCATTTGCTGGAGTACATCCTCTGAAGTGACATATTGGCCCGTCTTGGTCTTCTTAGTTTTCTCTACAATCTTGAGTTTGTCGAAAAGGATTTCGCCTACTTGCTTGGGTGAGGCGATGTTGAATTGTTCGCCAGCCAACTCGTATATTCTTGCTTCAAGTTCGTTCATTCTGTCCGTCAAAACCTTTGACGTTTCTTGAAGAGATGCCGTGTCCAGACAGACACCATTCATCTCCATTTCTGCCAAGACAGGCATCAGGGGCATCTCTATCTCATAGAACAACTTCTCGCACTCGAACTTCTTCAGCTCTGGCTCCAGTTTGTTCTTCAGTCGGAGGGTCACATCTGCATCCTCAGCGGCATACTCGTAAACCTGAGAGGGTAGGAGGTCGCGCATCGATTTCTGGTTCTTGCCCTTGGGTCCGATGAGTTCGTCAATGTGAATGGTCTGATAGTTGAGATAGATCTCAGCCATGTAGTCCATGTTGTGATGCAACTCTGGTTGGATGAGGTAGTGGGCGATCATCGTGTCGAACATCGGACCAGCGAGATGGATGTTGTAGTTGCGCAACACCTCGAGGTCGTACTTCAGGTTTTGTCCCACCTTGAGGATTTTGGGGTCCTCATACACCTCTTTAAATATATTAACGATTCGTAACGCTTCTTCACGATTTGCTGGAATAGGGATATAAAATGCCTCAAATTCCTTCACGGCGAAGCTCAAACCCACCAATTCTGCGTCAATCGGACTCGTTGAAGTCGTCTCCGTGTCTAGACTGAGAATTTCATTTGTCCTAAAAAAGTCACAAATTTTCCTCATTTCCTCCTCATTATCAATAAGTTGATAGTTATGAGGTGTCGTTTCTAAGGTCTCAAAACTCGCGTTTTTTGAAACTTCTGTCCCGTTGGGCGCAAATTCTGCAAAGAGATCGAGTTGGCCGTTAACAGGCATTTGCGGTTTTTGGCTTTTTTTAAGAACTCTGTCGGCGAAGCTTTTCATCTCCAATTCGAGGAGCAGTTTGCCAAGTTCGTCCTCATTCGGCTCGACGAGCTTCAACGCTTCCATATCGAGCTCGATGGGAACATCCGTTTTGATGGTCGCGAGGAAGTAACTCATTCGGATATCGTCGATATGTTCCTCAACCTTCTCGCGAAGTTTGCCCTTGATCTCCGACGACCGTTCAATCAACGCATCGATGCTTCCGAACTCGTTGATCAGTTTCACGGCAGTCTTCTCTCCGACACCAGGACACCCAGGGAAGTTGTCCGCAGAGTCGCCCATCAGAGCCAGCAGATCAATGACCGATAGGGTAGTGGGGATACCATATTTCTCACAAACCTCCTTTGGCCCCATCGTCTCATAGCCACCACCATGACGAGGCCGATAGATCTTCACGTGGTCGCTCACTAACTGACCATAGTCTTTATCAGGTGTCAACATAAAAGTGTCGATTCCATCGGCTCCTGCCTTCGTGGCGAGGGTGCCGATGACATCGTCAGCCTCGAATCCATCGACCTGGAGGATAGGAATCCGATAGGCTTTCAACAGGTCTTTGATGATGGGAACGGCCTTGCGGATATCCTCTGGCGTTTCCTCACGCTGGGCCTTGTAAGCAGGGAAAGCCTCACTGCGGAAGGTAGGTCCGTGAGGGTCAAAGGCCACGCCGATATGTGTGGGCTGTTCTTTCGTGAACACCTCGTTGAGGGTGTTGAGGAAGCCCATAATGGCACTCGTGTTCAGTCCCTTTGAGTTGATTCTGGGGTTCTTGATGAACGCGTAATAACTGCGATAGATGAGCGCATAAGCGTCTAAAAGGAAGAGTTTCTGCATAACTTTGTTTATTTTCTGCGTAAAATTACTAAAAAATATCGATATTACAATGATTTTTACTAATTTTGTATCAAAATTCGAGATAATATGGATTATTTGTCAGTTATCAAGCACCCAATTGAGAGTGATTTCCAGGAGTTCGTCTATCGTTTCCAGGGTTCGCTGAGCCATTCGTATGGTCTCCTTTCACAGGCCCTGGAACATATCCGTCAGCGCACAGGCAAACAGATGCGACCTATGCTCACATTACTGTCTGCTAAGAACTATGGCGAGGTGTCAGACATCACTCAGAATGCGGCCGTTGCACTCGAACTGTTGCATACGGCCTCGCTGATTCACGACGATGTGGTAGATGAGAGTAGCGAGCGACGCGGACAGTCCTCTGTTAATGCCTCTTATAATAATAAGGTGGCCGTGCTTGTGGGTGACTATATTCTCTCTACGTGTCTCAATCATGTGGCAAAGACGAAGGATCATAGAGTTTTACAATATATCGCAGAACTTGGTATGACGCTTGCATCAGGTGAGATCCTGCAGCTGCAGAATATTAACAACTCAGAATTCTCGGAAGATGTTTATTATCAGGTGATTAGACAAAAGACTGCTGCCCTGTTTGAGACCTGCTGTGGCATGGGTTCGCTGTCTGTGAATGCTTCTGAAGAGGATATTATAAAAGCGAAACAATTTGGACAAGATCTGGGTATGATTTTCCAGATTCGAGATGATATTTTCGACTATTACGACTCGACGGAAATTGGCAAGCCTACAGGCAATGATATGGCCGAAGGAAAACTGACGTTGCCAGTGATCTATGCGTTGAATCATTCTGACTTTGAGCCTATGAAGTCCTTGGCTAGAAAGGTGAAGTTAGGCACGATTAATGCCGATGAAATCGCTGTGCTTGTGGAGTTTGCCAAGCAGAGTGGGGGAATACAATATGCTGAGCGTATGATGGATCGCTACTCGCAGAAAGCCAAAACTTACATTGACACCTGCGTCAAACCAGAGCTCAAGGAAGCTTACGAGATGTATCTTGAATACGTCATTAGGCGAAAATTGTAGTCTTGAACAAACTCAATTATCTTTGCTTGGAGTAACTATTTCTCCCCCTAAGTTAGGGGGAGATAGAGGGGGTCTGAACAGTTGGATTTGCTAACGACGAGAAGATGCGCTTGTTCAGACCACCCCTTGCCCCTCCTAACTTAGGAGGGGAAGAGATTACTAAAAGAACTTCGTTTCCTCGCCGATGACCTCGCTTAATAGCATATTTGCCAGACGCGAAGTGCCCATTCTGAACCACTGATTCGTAAGCCATTTCTCGCCTAAGACCTCTTTCACGATGGTATAGTATATGAGTGCGTCCATCACACTATTCAGGCCTCCAGCAGGCTTAAAACCAATCTGTATGCCCGTTTCATCGTAGTATTCCTTGATGGCCTGGCACATCACATAAGCAGCCTCTGGTGTTGCTGCAGGTTCGAGTTTACCAGTAGATGTCTTGATATAGTCTGCTCCAGAATACATCGCCAACAGCGAAGCCGTCTTGATGTTTGAGGCCGTTTTCAGACAACCTGTTTCCAAAATCACCTTCATCTTATGCTCACCACAGGCCTCTTTCATCTGTTGGATCTCGTCGCAGACCGTCTCGTAGTCACCAGAGAGGAAAGCTCCCACGCTGAGCACCATATCGATCTCCGTCGCTCCGTCTTTGATGGCCAGTGCCGTCTCTACTGTCTTCACCTCGATGAGTGCCTGAGAGGATGGGAAACTGCCTGATACACAGGCGATTTCTACGCCATCGACCTCTAAGGTCTCAGAGACGATTTTGGCGAAACGGGGATAGACGCAGATAGTTGCCACGTGGGGTAGGGCAGGGTACTGCTCGTCGAACTGGTTCACACGCTCTGTAAAGGCCATCACGCTTTCATCAGAGTCTGTCGTCTTCAGTGTTGTTAGTTCCACGCTACCCATCAGGAATTTCTTTACCTCAGGGGTATCGTTCTGGTGTACTTTCTCCGTGATGATCTTCTTCACGGCTGCCTTTATCTCCTCGTCATTGATGTCGAGGTTATACTTGCCAAGGGCCTCTTCGATGCGCCCTTTTTCTGTTGATGTTGTTGCCATAATCGTATTGTTTTAAGCCATTAATTTCTTGTTGTGGATATGTCTGAGTGAGTCGCGCTGGGTTTTCTTTTCGATGCTTTTCTGCAGTTCTTCTGTGAGGTTAACACCTGTCTGATTGGCCAGACAGAGTAGTACCCAGAGCACGTCGGCCATCTCTTCGCCCAGGTTATCCTTTTCTCCTTCCTTGAAGCTTTGGTCGCCATATTTACGAGCGATCACACGAGCAAGTTCGCCTACTTCCTCTGTCAGAACCGCCATATTCGTCAGTTCTGAGAAGTAGCGCACGCCGTATTCCCTGATCCAGCGGTCCACAGCCTCTTGTGCTTCCTTAATTGTCATAGCGGGAAGAAGGTATTCATAAATATAAGAACAAACAATGCTAATGCAATCCACGCATTGCGCTTATTATCCTTTTCATACTCGTTCCAGTGTAACCACTTGAATATCACTACGATACCAAGCAGGATAGCAGCGAATAGCATAGGGAAGAAGGCGTGAGCAGCACCCCATAGGGTTCTGATGACGAAGGTGCAGACCAGCAGGAAGATGCCGGCGTTTCTGATTTTATTCAGATGTTCTTTAATCATAATGTATGTGTTATTTTTTACGTTTTATCTCTTTGTCAGCATCTGGAAGAACAGGATGGCGATGGTGAGCAGGATGATCATGATGTACTGCTTGTTCTCACGCTCATATTCCTTCCAATGGCAGGCCTTGTAGAGGAAGATAACGAGCAGCAGCATCAGGCCTAATCCGCATGGCCACATGCCGTATGGCGTACCCCAAACCAATGCGCAGACGATGCCGATGGCTGCCAGGATTACGCCTGATATCTCTATCTCTCTCAGATACTTACGCATCGTTTACAGTCCAAAGATAGAGAGTCCGACGAGTACCAGGAAGGCGACAGAAATGTAGTTTGACATCTTGTCGTTTTCCTTCCAGTGGATGATCGTCCAGATGCTTGATAACGTCATGATACCCAGGCCGATCCATACGAGGATGCTCATGTTCATTACACGCCCCAGAATGTAGCAGATCAGGGCTGCAAAATTCACGTAATTTGTTAATTGTCTTCTGTCCATATCTTATTCTTTATTCTTAGTATCCATACAGATGGTTACAGGGCCGTCATTAAGCAGTTCGACCTTCATATCTGCGCCGAATTCGCCAGTGCCTATTTCCTTGCCGATGGCTGCTGAAAGCTGAGTGCAGAAGGCCTCGTAGAGTGGGATAGAGTGCTCGTGCGAACCTGCCTTGAACCAACTCGGACGATTGCCTTTCTTGTAGCTTGCGAAGAGCGTGAACTGGCTGACTACGAGGCATTCGCCGCTGATATCCTGTATAGAACGGTTCATCACGTGATTGTCATCGTCGAACACTCGCAGGTTGGCTATCTTCCTCACAAGCCAGTCTACATCCTCCATCGTGTCCTCGTCGCACACGCCCAAAAGGATGAGAAATCCCCATCCGATCTGGCTTTTCACGCAGCCGTCGATGGTGACACTGGCTTTACTTACTCGCTGAATAACTGCACGCATCTTTCGCTTGTTTGCTTAATTTTCGGCAAAGGTACGAACATTTTCTTAATCCACCAAATATCAGGGCCATACGTCGACGTTAAATTCCCTTAATCGTGCGAATATTTAATTGTCACAACTGTCACAATCGTCACAAAGCAGGTTCTGCTGATTATGTCCGTGCTTGAAATATTCTTACATGTATTATTGTCCATACTGCAAACTCTGACTTTAGATAGTCCAAACTGGGAGTTTAAATACTGCAAACTCCCACTTTACTTACTTTAAAGTCCAAGTTTCCTTACTTCAAAAACGTGGCCTCATAACTCCCTGGATGTCAGACAGTTACAAGTGTCAAAATTCTTTCTTTCTTTTTGCGAAACATATTTACAAAATGGACATAGATTCATTCGTTTCCCTTTAGCTCATTCTCATCAGCTTTCTGTTGTGTCTGACGCATGAAAATGCTCATAGACAATCTTTGCCTTAGCAGGTCCAATGATTTCCGATAGGGTAGGGAGGGTTGCCTCACTTATTCTACGAACCGATTTGAGGCTGTTTAAGAGCGCATCACAGCCTTTTGGACCCAGTCCCTTGATACCATCTAGCTCACTGTGCAAAGCTCGCTTAGAACGCTTGTTTCTGTGGAATTCGATGGCAAAGCGATGCACTTCATCTTGTATATGAGTGAGTACATGAAATAGCTCAGAATCTGTCTTCAAGGCAACGTGCATGGGGGGGAATCCGTAGAGAAGCTCGTTGGTGCGATGACGGTCATCTTTTGCCAATCCTGCTATGGGAATATCCTGGTTTAGCTCGTCCTGAATTACCTCACGTATTACCTCCATTTGGCCTTTGCCACCGTCTGCGATGATGAGGTCGGGTAGGGGATTACCTTCGTCGATCTGACGTTTGTAACGACGATACACCACCTCATGCATTGATGCATAGTCATCAGGACCCTCAACGGTCTTGATATTGAAGTGTTTATACTCTTTTTTGCTTGGTTTTAGGGCCTTGAACACTACGCATGAGGCAACTGCATCTGTTCCTGATATGTTAGAATTGTCGAAGCATTCGATGTGATAAGGTAGCTTTGGAAGTCGCAATTTTTCCTGTAGTTCCTTCATCAGACGGGTCTGTTTTTGCTCTGGATTCAGCTTCTCGGCTTGTTTCAGGCGGTCGAACTTATATTGTTTTCCGTTCATAATTGAGAGGTCGAGAAGGGTCTTTTTGTCTCCTCTTTGAGGGATAGTGAAGGTGACATTTTCGAGTTCCACATCGACCTCCTGAGGCACGATAATCTCCTTCGCTTTACTGCCAAAACGCTCCCTCAATTCCACTATACCTAACTGCAAAAGTTCGTCATCACTCTCGTTGAGTTTCTTCTTATATTCGATGGTAAAACTCTGGTTGATGGCGCCGTTGTTCACATGAATGTAGTTGATAAAAGCTATCTTATCGTCGCTGGTGATAGAGAAGACATCAACGTCGTGAATGGTCTGGCTGACCACCTCGCTATTGGTGACGAAAGCCTCCAAAGCGAGGTATTTCTGCTTGATTTCTTCGGCTTCTTCAAAGCGTAGTTCCTCTGATAATTTGAGCATTTCATCCTTCAGATCGCGGAGCACTTGGCGGGTGTTGCCTTTGAGGATTTCCCTGGCTTGTTGGATGTTCTTCTGATAAGTCTCGTAGGTCTGCTTACCCACGCAGGGACCCATACATTTTTTAATATGGTAGTCGAGGCAGACTTTGTATTTGCCTGTCTCGACACCTTCCTTTGTAATCGGTTGGCGACAGGTGCGTGGGTGGTAGAGTTGCTTGATGAGTGCGAGAACGGTCTTCATCGTCATCACGTGAGAGTAGGGGCCGTAGTAGGTGCCCCATTTCTTGTTGATGGTTCTTGTGCTGAAGATGCGTGGGAAGAATTCGTTGGTTACGCAGATGGAAGGGTAGGTCTTACCGTCTTTCAGAAGCACGTTGTATCGCGGATTGTACTTCTTGATGAGGGAGTTCTCCAAGAGTAGTGCGTCCTCTTCTGTATTGACAACGGTATAGCTAATATCATAGATCTTACTCACTAGTACCTTCGTCTTGAAACGATCCACCTCTGTGTGGAAGTAGGTGGAGACTCTCGCCTTGAGATTCTTCGCCTTCCCCACATAGATGATGGTCTTATCGACGTCATAGAATTGGTAACTGCCAGGTTTGTCTGGTAGTCTGCTTACTATACCTTTCAGATGGCTTAATCGCTTCTCGTTTTCTTCTTTTGTCATCTTCTGTATTCCCCTTTATTTACTATGTTTCTCGTTCCTTTTGTTCCACGTGGAACACTCCTTGTGTGGTATCTATTTCCCCTCCTGAGTAGGAGGGGTAGGGGTGGTCTGATCCGCCTTCCATCTCTTCCCTTTATCTTCCCAAAGAATCTTTAGCTTTCTTATTTCCTCGATGATGCTGTTTATATTTCTATAAACCACATCATTCTCAAATCTTATAACCTTAATATTATTGCTGGCTATAATCCTTGTCCTTGCTTCGTCATACTCTGACTGTTCGAAAGTCTTATGTATCCCACCATCAAGCTCAATACCTAGACGTATCTCTGGACAATAGAAATCCAATACATAAAGACCCAATCCGAATTGCCTTCTGAATTTTAAACCATCTACTTGTTTGCCTTTTAGGGCACGCCACAGGATAGCCTCAGGAGCTGTAGTATTATTTCGGAGGCTCTGACGGAGGGTCTTCTGGTCTTTAATATTTGTTCGATGTGAGAAATTATCCATAGAGATATGTAAGTTGATCAGACCACCCCTAACCCCTCCTACTCAGGAGGGGAAGAGGTTACCTGGTTAAACGATCATAAGCGTTGTGAGGTCGATGTCCTTAAAGAGGTCTCGGCCGTGGAGGCCTTCGTCTGTGATCTCGATGATGAAGTTCATATAGACCTTCTTTGGGTGGAAGTATTCAACGAGGTTATATACTGCCTTCGCTGTACCACCTGTTGCAAGGAGGTCATCATGGATAAGAATGATATCGTTCTCATCGATTGAGTCGATGTGCATTTCAACGGTATCGACCCCATACTCTTTCGAGAAACTTTCCTTAATGACCGTAGCTGGCAACTTACCAGGCTTTCGTGCCAACACAACGCCACAACCCAAACGGCCGGCGAGGGCAGAAGCCATCACGAACCCTCGACTCTCTACGCCTACGATCTTAGTGATGCCCTTGTCCTTGTAGAGTGCCTCGAGTTCGTCGAGCATAATCTTCATACACTCTGCATTCTTGTAGAGAGTTGTCACGTCACGGAAGTTGATTCCTTTTCTGGGGAAATCTGGTACACAACGCAGATTGTCCAATAGTACTTTGTTGTTCATAATCAGTGAGTTATAATTGTTAAACGCTTAATTTGTTTCACGTGGAACGTTGGTAAATCATAGACTAGTGGTTGTTCAGACCACCCCTAACCCCTCCTCGCTCGGCTATGCCGCTTGCTACCGTAGGGACGCAAGAACTCAGGAGGGGAAAGGCTAACGCCCGAGGAGCACCAGAAGGACGTTAATGTCGCTGGGTGAGACACCTGGGATGCGAGAGGCTTGCGCCAACGTCTCGGGCTGGATCTTCTCCAACTTTTGGCGGCACTCTGTCGAGAGGCCTTGCAGTTCGTTGTAGTTGAAGTGCCCTTTGATTTTGATGTTTTCTAAGCGGTGCATCTTATCAGCCACGACCTTTTCTCGATCGATATAGCCTTTATATTTCATCCTGATCTCCGCTGCTTCTGCGATTTCTTCGCGACGGTTCTGCGGACGATTCAGCACTTCTTTCAGTTGAGGGATGATCTCCGACAGGTTCTGTAAGTTGAGCTGCGGGCGGTTTACCAGGTCTACAAGTTTACAGCCAAACTGGAGTGGGGTAGTGCCGAGTGCCTCTAAAGCGGAATTAATGAGTTTTGGTTTTATCGCGAAATTCTGGCAGAAGGTTTCGATTTCTTCGATATATTGTTTCTTCTCCATCCACCAGTCGTAGCGCTCTCTTGTTGCCAATCCGAGTTCGTAGGCCTTCTCCGTCAGACGGGCATCGGCATCATCCTGCCTCAACAGAATCCTATATTCTGCTCTTGAGGTAAACATTCGATAGGGTTCATCAACGCCCTTGGTTACCAAGTCATCGATCAGCACGCCGATATAGGCCTCGTCTCGATGAAGCACAAACCTCGTTGTTTCTGCCGTTGTGCTATTGCAGTCAGCTCCACTAGCAGCCCCAGCTTTCAAGGCGGCATTGATACCAGCCATCGTTCCTTGGCCTCCGGCTTCTTCATAACCCGTCGTACCATTCACCTGACCAGCCATAAATAAATTCTTAATGATCTTCGATTCCAACGAATGGTTTAATTGTGTAGGATCGAAGAAATTGTACTCTATCGCATAGCCTGGGCGATATACTTTCATATCCCTCAAGGCCGGAATCTTTTTGAGTGCATTGATCTGCACATCCATCGGCAATGATGACGAGAAGCCGTTCAGATACATCTCGTTGGTATCCTCACCCTCTGGCTCCAAGAACAGCGGATGCTTCTCTCGATCAGGGAAGGTCATCAGTTTCGTTTCTATCGAAGGACAGTAACGAGGGCCGATCGATTGGATTTGTCCGTTGTAGAGTGGGGAGTCTGCCAAACCACTTCGCAGGATCTCATGCACATCTTCGTTGGTGTTCACAGTCCAGCAGGGTAATTGTTTCAGGGCTCCGCCTTTGTTGAGGTAACTGAACTGATAGGGTCTGCTCTCTCCTGGCTGGATTTCCATATCCTCGAAATGAACGCTTCTCTTATCGATACGGACAGGGGTGCCCGTCTTCATCCTCGCCGTACTGACCCCATGACGGGTAATGCTCTCCGTCAGATTGGGGACAGCAGGCTCTGCTATCCTGCCACCAGGAACCATCTTCCGTCCGATATGCATCAGTCCGTTGAGGAAGGTTCCTGCCGTTAGCACCACACACTTCGCATAGATTTCAGCGCCCCAGATGGTTCGGATACCGATGGCCTCGCCGTTTTCAACGAGCAACTCATCAGCCTGATCCTGCCAGATGTCGAGGTTTGGGGTAGCATCAAGATGTCTGCGCCATTCCCAGATGAACTTCCCACGATCGCATTGAGCCCTTGGACTCCATACGGCAGGCCCCTTGCCCACGTTGAGCATACGGAACTGAATCGAGGTGGCATCCGTCACCTGTCCCATCTGTCCGCCCAAGGCATCGATCTCGCGAACAATCTGACCTTTCGCAATGCCACCAACGGCAGGATTACAAGACATCTGTGCAATCTTGTTCATGTCCATCGTCACCAGGCAGGTCTGGGCTCCCAAATTGGCACTTGCGCAAGCCGCTTCACAACCCGCATGACCCCCTCCAATGACTATCACATCATACTTGAATTTCATCCTTATTTGCTATTTTTCCGCAAAAGTAACAAAAAAAATTGAATAGTAAATGCATTTTTACCTCAAAAAACTTTGAAATATCAATATTTTATAGTATCTTTGCGGTCTAAAACAGTCTTTAAATACCTATAATAAGGTATGGACAGAACGGTTTGGAGGGGCTTAACGGCCTTAAAGTGTAAAGAAACAAGAACAATTATTCATATATAAATAACTTAATTTCAACAACTTATGTGGTTAATCAATTCATCAATTGGTAGAAAAGTTGTAATGTCCGTAACGGGTATTGCGCTGATCTTGTTCCTGACCTTCCACGGTTGCATGAACATGGTTGCGCTTTTCTCGGAAGAGGGTTACAACATGATTTGCGAATTCCTGGGTGCCAACTGGTATGCCGTTGTGGCTACACTTGGCTTGGCTGCCCTGGCAGTGATTCACATCGTCTACGCCTTCATCCTGACGGCGCAGAACCGTACGGCTCGCGGCGACAACCGCTACGAGGTGGCTACGACGGTCAACGCTGGTAAGGTGGAGTGGGCATCGAAGAACATGCTCGTTCTCGGTATCATCGTAGTGATCGGCCTGCTGCTGCACCTGTACAACTTCTGGTACAACATGATGTTTGCCGAGTTGGTTGGTTCTTATCAGCAGATTGATCCCGCCGACGGTTTCGGCTGGATTGTGGAGACGTTCTCTAATCCTGTGTTCGTGGTGCTCTACATCATTTGGCTCGTTGCCATCTGGTTCCACCTCACTCACGGTTTCTGGTCAGCTATGCAGACCCTCGGCTGGAGCGGTAAGACCTGGCTCTGCCGTTGGAAGATGATCGGCATGATCTATGTCACGCTGCTCATGCTCTGCTTCCTGATTGTTGTTCTGGCTTTCGCATTCAAGTGCGCTCCGAGCCTCTGCTAATTATCAACTTTTAAATTCGAAAGATTATGGCAAAAGTAATTGATTCTAAGATTCCCGCAGGTCCAGTACCTGAGAAATGGAAGGAATATAAGGCTCATCAGCGTCTCGTCAACCCGAAGAACAAGCTGAAGCTGGATGTGATTGTGGTTGGTACTGGTCTGGCTGGTGCTTCTGCTGCCGCTTCACTCGGCGAGATGGGCTTCAACGTGATCAACCTGTGCATTCAGGACTCTCCCCGTCGTGCTCACTCTATCGCTGCCCAGGGTGGTATCAACGCAGCCAAGTGCTACCAGAACGATGGTGACTCTATCTACCGTCTGTTCTACGACACCGTGAAGGGTGGTGACTATCGTGCTCGTGAGGCAAATGTTTATCGTCTGGCTGAGGTATCAAACAATATTATCGACCAGTGCGTTGCTCAGGGTGTTCCCTTTGCTCGTGAGTATGGTGGCATGCTGGCCAACCGTTCTTTCGGTGGTGCTCAGGTAAGCCGTACATTCTACGCTAAGGGTCAGACCGGTCAGCAGCTGCTGCTGGGTGCCTATAGCTCTCTGAGCTGTCAGGTTCAGGCTGGTAAGGTGAAGCTCTATACGCGTTATGAGATGGAAGATGTAGTGATCGTCGATGGCCGCGCTCGTGGTATCATCGCCAAGGATCTCTGCACAGGTAAGCTGGTTCGCTTCAGCGCCAACGCTGTGGTGATCGCTACTGGTGGTTATGGTAACACCTATTTCCTCTCTACCAACGCTATGGGATGTAACTGTACCGCTGCCGTTCAATGCTATCGCAAGGGTGCTTACTTTGCAAATCCCTCTTACGTTCAGATTCACCCCACTTGTATCCCCGTTCACGGCGACAAGCAGTCTAAGCTGACGCTGATGTCTGAGTCGCTGCGTAACGACGGCCGTATCTGGGTTCCCAAGAAGATTGAGGATGCCAAGGCTCTGCAGGCTGGAACCAAGCAGGGTTGGGAGATTCCTGAGGAGGATCGCG
>JAEEGI010008533.1_pt1 | contig 22616 bp, 24 predicted proteins | sample 8958751 | NCBI WGS metagenome assembly JAEEGI01 (sample SAMN16246545, study PRJNA631951) | gut metagenome | biome: gut microbiome; feature: rumen; material: KS-attached | host: Bos | place: Iran: Karaj | collected 2018-10 | reverse complement strand
AATCCTTATATATTCCACCCAGACAGTAATGTTCAGATGGTTGGTTTCTGTCTGCCTAATTTCGTGGCATTGAAGAAAACAATTATTGAGTTGTCACATTTGGTCCCTGAGGCACGCTTTGTGGGATGGGACATAGCAATTACGAGTAACGGTTATGAGTTAGTGGAAATGAACTGCCCTGGTGGTCACGACTTCCTGCAAGCATTCGGCAAACCCTATGGCGGTATTTTGAAAAAAGAACTAAAATAACTTTTGTTATATGAAAAATAGGAAGCCTTATTCAGTATGGTATAAGATATTTTATCGTGTGCCTTTGAGTGTAGCCAATGTGTTGGCCCATATAAAACCATGGGTGCTTGATGCACGTAAAAACACATATTATTCAGATAGGCCTCTGAAATCTAAGTGGCACATTCTTGCAGACCATTTGTTCTATGCTTTTGCTCAAGGCAATACAGTAAAGGATGATTATTATGCCATGGGCATTGATCAGAATGGGAAGAAAGCAAAAGATTATCTAGCCGAACCAGTTAATACGCTTGCTTTATATGCCAAGAATACATCTCGTGGTTTGCCGCCAATGAAGTGGCATTATGATATGTGCGCAATCTTGAAAGACAAATGGATGTTTTCTCAGATGTGTGAATCTTATGGTCTAAGAACGCCACATACTTTAAGTCTGGTCTCTGATGGACGAATGATTTCTGATGAGTTGCAGGATTTTGATTCGTTACTTGAACAGGATTATGACGTAATGTTTAAGCCTGTTGATGGCGCATGTGGAATTGGTATTTTACATGTCCGTAGCACCAGAGGTAAACTTTTTGCAAAAGGATCAGAGATAAGTGTTGAGCAATTGAAGGATATGTTTGTTAATGGTCGTTATATTATTCAACAATTTATCAATGATCAACATGAAGGAATGAAAAGGTTATATCCTGGTGCATGCAATACATTACGCATCACTGTAGCTCGTGAAGGTAATAAAACACGGGTGATGGGTCGAATGTGTATGCTTGGTGCTCATGGTACAGATTGCTCAAATTGGCATTTCGGTGGTGTCAGTGTTAATTTGAAGGAAGATGGTACGCTAGACAAATATGGCTTCTGCAAGATTGATAAAAAAATAACAGCGCATCCTGATACGGGGATAATCTTTGAAGGATATAAGATTCCTTATTTTGATGAAGCTATTGCTTTGGTAAAACGTGCAACAGAATGTTTCTATGGCTTCTGTAGCATTGGGTGGGATATTGCAATTACGGCCGACGGCCCCACTATTATTGAGGGTAATGATGATTGGGGAATTGTGGCACACCAAATGGTAGAGAACCGAGGTTGGCGAGAGAATTGGGAACAAAGTCATGGCAAACTAAATATATGATGGTCATGGAATATAAGACACTAAATAATGGTGTTAAGATACCGATGGTGGGATTGGGGACGTTCCAGATTCCGAATAATCAAATGCCACGCGTTATTGGGCAAGCTTATGAACTTGGCTATCGAATGTTTGATACAGCTTGGAGGTATGGCAATGAGAGAGACCTTGCAGAAGCACTTTGTAGCAATGGGCTTAAACGTGAGGATGTTTTTATTTCCACGAAATGTAACGCCGACGCGCTTTATTTCAAAGGATGTCATGCAGGAAAGAAAGGTTTTTTTGATGTTCGCAACTTTACTTCAATTCGATCTGCAATAATGAGATCATTCGATAATCTGAAGACAGAATATATCGACCTGTTTCTTGTTCATTGGCCTTGGCCAATACCTTTGGCGCAGCGCTTCTATGTAGAGTTGACCAAGTTGCAAAAAGAAGGACGTATCAAGGCTATAGGCGTGTGTTCAGCATTGCCACCACATCTTGATGCCTTTTCTGACGCATCTGACGTTGTACCTGCCATTAATCAGTTTGAGATTTCCCCTCTCAACACACAGAAGAAACTCATCAAGTATTGTCAAGATCGGGGAATTGCTGTTGAGGCGATGAGTACTTTTTCACATTTCCGGAACACAGAGACTCGAAAAGATATAGTTGGCAATCCAACGATAGCACCTATTGCCAAAAAGTACGATAAAAGTATACCTCAAGTTATCCTTCGCTGGTTGGTTCAGCAGGGGATTGTTGTCATACCTAAATCAAGCAATCCTGGGCGTTTGTCTGAAAACATTTCATTATTCGATTTTGTGCTGACCGAAGAAGAAATGCAAATTATAGATAACCTAGACCAAGGACATTTTCTCAACTACAAGCCTGATGTAACCCTTACAAAGCCTTGTTGGGTTCGCGGACGAGTTCCTAAGAGATACCGTGGTTGGAAAGGATTTGCAGAGTAAATAGATAGTTTATAGAGACATGAGTTTCAATTTGAACGAAGAGGTGATAGATGGTCATCTAGTTACTGCCGAAACAAAAAAACTTTGGGCAGTCGAAATGGATTTAGCTCAAAAATTACTGGATGTGTGCAAAAAGTATAGATTAAGAATTTGGGCTACTGGAGGAACCTTACTTGGTGCAGTACGCCATAAAGGTTTTATTCCATGGGATGATGATATGGATTTCTGCATGATGCGTGAAGACTATGACAAACTGATTGAGTTGGTTCCAAATGAGTTCAGTTATCCATACTTTTTCCAATCATTTTATTCGGACAAGCATTTTTGGGGGGGGATGGCAAAAATTCGTCGCTCTGATACGGCTATGATAGAGAAGGGGTATCAATATCATAAAAACTTTAATAGGGGCATTTTTATAGATGTCTTAGTTCTAGATGCTATTCCGAGTGATAGAAACAAATTAAATAGAGAATATAAAGAATTAAAATTCTTTCGCAGGATTTTGCTTAACTACAGGCTTGTTAATGCCAAACATTTTTCGCTTTATGGAAAGTTGAGGCATGCTTTAATATATGCATCTGTTGCTTTATTGGGCCCAATGAGAATTCAAAACAGAATAAAATGTAAGTTATCAAAAAATACAATATTTGATAATGATTATTGCGCATTGCTGGATTTTTATGCTTTGGAAAGGTATGACATATCAAAAATGAAATTTCGGAACAAACATTATTATGACGAAACTGTTTGGTTACCATTTCATGATATGAAGATTCCTGTACCAAAGGAATATGATGCCTTATTGAGAGATTTGTTTGGTGATTATATGAAGCCCGTGAAAGGGACCCAATCGCATGATAATATTATCGTTGACACAGAACGTTCATTCAAAGAAGTATTAGCTGAGTTAAGAAACAAACAATAATATGCAAGCAATCATTCTTGCTGCTGGCATGGGGCGGCGTTTGGGTGAATATACCCAAGACAATACCAAATGTATGCTCGAAGTGAATGGGGTGAAGCTCATTGACAGGGCTTTGGAATTTCTTTTTAGGTCTAAGATTTCACGTGTTGTTCTCGTTGTGGGTTACAAGGCTCAAAACGTGATAGACTACGTAGGTTTCGACTATAAGGGGATGAAGATTGAATACGTCAACAATCCTATATACGACAAGACCAACAATATCTATTCGCTGTTTCTTGCCAAAGATTATTTGCTAGAGGAGGATACGATTCTCCTTGAATCAGACTTGATTTACGACGAAGCAGTCATCACGAAATTGGTTAACTCGCATTTCCCCAACCTTGCACTGGTGGCCAAATACGAGACGTGGATGGATGGTACCATGGTACGCATCAACGAGGATAATGAAATCTTGAATTTCGTCCCCAAGGCTGCATTCAAGTATTCTGATATTGCCTTCTATTACAAGACGGTCAATATCTATAAACTCTCCCAAGAGTTCTCGGCCATGAAATATATTCCGTTCCTCGAAGCCTACAGCAAGGCAGTCGGCAACAACGAGTATTATGAAAACGTGTTGAGGATTATCTCGTTCTTGAGTTCGCACGATCTGAAGGCTTTGCCTTTGGATGAAGGCGAGAAATGGTATGAGATTGATGACAAGCAAGACCTTGACATTGCTGAGGCTCTGTTTGCCGATGAAGAACACATCCTTTCGAAGTATTTCGGTCGCTATGGTGGATTTTGGCGATTCCCTCAGATGTTGGACTATTGCTATCTTGTCAATCCCTTCTTCCCGTCAGAACGGCTGCTCGACGAGATGCAATCCAATTTCCGTACCTTGCTAACTGAATACCCATCGGGCATGAAGGTAAACTCTTTGTTGGCAAGCAAGTGTTGGGGTGTAAAAGAAAAATATATTATCCCAGGGAACGGCGCAGCAGAGCTGATTAAGGCTTTGATGGAAACAGTTGAGGGCAAACTGGGTGTGATTCGTCCCACTTTTGAGGAATACCCCAATCGTTTAGAGAACGAAAGGGTAGTTGCCTTTATTTCAAGTAAAAAGGACTTTCGCTATGATGAAAACGATCTGATGGAGTTCTTTGGGAAAAACCCTGTCGGTACGTTGTTACTCATCAACCCTGATAATCCTACTGGCAATTACATTCCGTTGAATGGGGTGTTGAAACTGGCCAAATGGTGCGGGAGGAAAGACATCCGTTTGATTGTTGATGAAAGTTTTGTGGATTTTAGCGAGAGTTGGGAAACGGGCTCGATGCTGAATGATGAGCTGTTGGAGGCTTATCCTCACATGGCTGTGATAAAGAGTATCTCAAAGAGTTTCGGTGTGCCAGGTTTGCGACTTGGTATTCTCGCTTCAGCAGACACCGTGCTTATTGCAACGATGAAAAAGAAAGTAAGCATATGGAACATAAACTCGTTTGCTGAGTTCTTCATGCAGATATTCACAAAATACGAGAAGGACTACAAAAAGGCTTGTGACAAGTTCATTGAGGAACGCAGCCGTTTTGTTAATGATTTGCAAGGAATTGAATTTTTGCACGTGATGCCAACACAGGCCAACTTTGTTTTCTGCAAAGTGAAACCGCCTTTAACTGCATCAAGTATTGTGATGCAGATGCTGAAAGGACACAATATACTGATGAGCAACTGCCGTGCTAAGAAAGGCCTTGAAGGTGACCGCTATTTGAGAATAGCCGTGAGAGGCAAAGAAGATAACGTTAAATTGGTTAATGCTTTAAAATCACTGATATGAAATTCTTGGATTTTGATACAATTCAAAGTCTTGGCATTTCTGCTGAAGAAATGTACTGTTGGACAGATTTTGTTTGGAAGAATCAAGATAGGTTTGTATATGCAACCAAACAGCATATTTGGTGCGGTAACAGTTCAAGATATATTGTTATGCCAGCTGTCTATCCAGATGGTGATGTTGCGGGTGTGAAGTTTATTTGTCGTAATGTGGATGATCTAGAAGGCCTTCCAAAAAGAAACTCCAATATCATGATACAACGAATTTCTGAACATGGCTTGTTGGGCGTTTTGGACAGTACTTGGCTCACTAATATGAGAACTGGAGCGTGCGCATATTACAATGCAACAAAGTTTTGTAAATCGAAGCCTCAAACAATTGCTATTTATGGATTGGGGCTTGCTGCGCGTGCATTCATGTTTTTTTGGACAAAATTATACAAAGACCAGATAACCATGAAACTGTTGCGTTACAAAAAACAGGCAGAAGAATTTATTGATAAGTACAATGATTGTAACACTATTAGATTTAAAGTATGTGATTCGGTAGAAGAGTTGTTTGATTCTGATATAATAGTGTCATGCATCAGTTATGCTCGAAAAGAGATTTGCCCAGATTCAGTTTATCGTGAGGGATGTACTGTAGTTCCTGTTCATACAAGTGGGTTCCAGAATTGTGATCTGTTTTTCGATAGGGTGGCTATAGACGATGTTGGGCATGTGGAAGGTTATCGTTATTATGAACTGTTCAAGCCTAGAATGGTCAGAATCACTGATTCTGCTCTGGGCAAAATCCCATTTAGAGAGAACGATAACCAAAGGATTATTATATACAATGGTGGTTTGGCTATATTTGATTTGTATTATGCATTGAAGACATTGGAAAAAGCTGGAGATAATTGTATCAATTTGCCCATGTCTTATCCGACTGAAAGGTTTTGGTTATGAAACAAGTGTTTTTGACGGCAGATGACTTTGGTAGAAGTCCGAACAGGAATAAGGCCATTGATGAATCCTTTAAAAAAAGGCTTATTAAGTCAGCTGGTTTGATAATGACTGGGCAGTATCTGCAAGATGCTGTAAATCTGATGAATATGGGGGGTACGTAGAGCATGTTCATTGTCATTTCAACGCGTCGGGCAATATCAACGGAGAGGATTCGATGGATAAGCCTTTGACAGAGAAGATGGCTAAAGACAGTAGCTTTTGCGAGAATGGTTTGTTTAAGCCATATATGGGTCTGCCTAAGAGACCAAAAGATGTTTTCAAGTGGCATATTGTTTACAAAGAACTTTGTGCGCAATATAATAAGTTCCTTAGGGTAACAGAGGGGAAAGGAAATCGCCGCCATGTCGATTTCCATCTTTGGTATAATCTGACATGGATGGTGGCGATAGCGTTGAATCTCTTCACTTGGACACATCGCATTAAGACGGTACGTTACATTGGGGTTCATCAAGAACAAACCAGACGTAGGATATTCAGAATATTGAGTTGGAATCCTTTTGTAAAGTTCTATCGTTCAAGCAATATTGATGGATACTTGACGCATCCCGAATTGTTTGAAAAGGAAGAGTGTTTTGAATTGTATTGTCATCCGGATTATATGGAAGAAAAAGGAAATGTTTTGATGGACAACAGTATTTCTTATTTCGGACACGAAAAAAAGACAATGATGCAACACATAGCATTGCTCAAACAGTATAATTTGGATTTCATTTCATGGAGCCAATGATTGGCTTACATTATTTATAATATGAATTCAATAATTACTTTTATAAATAGATTGTTCGTAGTCACTGGAGCTAGTTCGGGTATTGGACGAGAAACATCTTGTGTTTTAGCAGAACAAGGTGCTACAGTCATATTGATGGACATAAACACCGAGGGATTAGCAGAGACGGCAACCCTTGGTGGTGAGTGCTGTCATCCTGTTACGATTGACCTGACTGATGTAACAGCTGTGGCAGAAGCGATATCCAGAATTGTGGCTCAATACGGGAAAATCGATGGCTTAGTGCATTGCGCTGGCATCAGCAGCCGCAAGCCATTAAATGTTCTAACAAAAGATGGTTTCTCTAAAGTGATGGATGTGAATTTCTTCTCTTTTGTGGAATTGGTAAAGAATTGCGCAAAACGGAAACACATTAATGATGGTGCCAGCATAGTTGTGATGTCTTCTATTAGCAGCATACGTGGCTATAAAGCCAAGTCAGAATACTGTGTGAGTAAAGCAGCGGTAGATGCGTTTGTTCGTTGTATGGCTTTGGAATTAGCTGACAGGAAGATTCGAGTGAATTCTGTGATGGCTGCCGAGGTGCTTACTCCATTAGCTTTGAAGGCACGAGAGACAAATGCCATGGTTGGAGCTTCGGTCTTTGAAGCCCCGCTTGGTCCAAGCGAGCCATACGAAGTGGCAAATACCATTGCTTTCCTTTTAAGTGATGCAACAAAAACAATAACAGGAACAAGCATTCTCATTGATGGAGGAGCTTGTATATAATTAATTAAACGACTAAAAATGACGGAACAAGAAAAAATCGCATTGTTGGAAGACATGCTGGAATTAGACGAGGGTACACTGAATCCCGAAACAGAGTTAGCTACAATAGAAGAGTACGACTCGATGGCTAAGCTGTCGCTTATTGTGCTCTTTGATGACGAGTTCGGCAAGAAATTGACTGGAGAGGAAATCCGCACATTCAAGACTGTTGGCGATATACTCACTTCATTGGGCGAATGATTCATATTGAGAGTTTCGTCAATAGGATTTTTGGATCAAACACTTATGTGATTTCCAATGATGGCTCTAATGATATTTGGTTGGTGGATGTCGGTGACACAAAGAGTGTCATCGACCACCTACCACCAAATTCGGCTGTCCGTGGAGTATTCTTGACTCATACTCACTTTGACCATATATATGGGTTGAACGAGCTGCTTGAGTATTTCCCAAATACTACTGTCTACACAAATGAAGTAGGACGGGAGGCTCTGCTTGATGAACGCAAGAACATGTCATTCTATCATGAGACTCCTTTTGTCTTTGAGTTTTCAGAGAATATAAGGATTGTGAATGATGGGGAGGAGATAGAGCTATCCGAAGGGCTTAATGCTCAAGTTATTTCAACTCCTGGACATCATCCTAGTTGTCTTACATATGTAGTTGGTGATGCAATCTTTACAGGAGATTCATATATACCAGGCACTAAAGTTGTTACAAATTTACCTAAGGGCAATAAAAAACAGGCGCAAGAGTCACTTGACAAGATAATGCAGTTATTAACTAAAGGACTCTCAGTTTATCCCGGTCATTATATCGAAGAGAATAATGTCCACATAACTTAAAAAGTCGCAGATGATCTATCGGCAATGCCGATGAGTGAGAATTATGAAACGATAATTTGAAAAAAGTACACGAGATATGTCTGATAGAAAGAGGATTTACTTGTGCTTGGCTCATATGAGTGAGGCAGGAGAGGAGCAAAAATACGTTAAGGAGGCATTTGATACAAACTGGGTGGTGCCTTTGGGTCCGAATGTGGATGGCTTTGAGAAGGACCTTGAAGATTTCGTCGGAGAGGGAAAGCGTGTTGTCGCTTTGTCCTCTGGTACGGCTGCAGTGCATCTGGGACTGTTGGCAGCTGGTGTGAAGGCTGGGGACGAGGTGATAGTACAGAGTTTCACGTTCTGTGCCTCGACGCACCCCATTACATACCTTGGCGCAACACCTATCATGGTAGACTCGGAACCTGATACCTGGAACATTGATCCTGACTTGATGGAGAAAGCCATTGTTGACCGCATCGAGAAGACGGGAAAGAAGCCTGCAGCGATTGTGCCTGTGGCCCTCTATGGCATGCCGTACAAGGCTGACCGCATCATGGAGATTGCCAACAAATATGGTATCCCAGTGGTGGAGGATGCTGCAGAGGGATTCGGCTCGAAGTACAGGGGACAGGCCCTAGGCACATTTGGTAAGTATGGCGTCTTGAGTTTCAATGGCAACAAGATGATTACCACCTCAGGCGGCGGTGCATTGATTACCGAGGATGATGACCAGTGGCGCGAGATTATGATGTATGCTACACAGTATCGTGAGAGCTATCCGTACTACCAGCACGAAAAGATTGGTTACAACTACCGTATGAGTAATATCTGCGCAGGTATTGGCCGCGGCCAAATGACCATTGTGAATGACCATCTTGAGCATCACAAGCATGTTCAGAAGATGTACGAAGAACTGTTGGCAGATGTCCCAGGCATTACTGTCCATTCTCAACCAAATTCCCCCTCCCTTGAGGGAGGGGACGGGGGTGGGCTTTTTGACTCCAACTACTGGCTCTGCACTATCACCATTGACCCCGATGTGAGAATCAAGGGTCAAGAGAATGCCTATAAGACCATTGTGAAAGGTGCCGTGGGCGGTGCAGCAGGTGTGATTCATATGGCAGAGTCAGCCCATACCGATTGTGAGCCTAACGACAATGTTGAAGCACTGCGTGTGCTGATGGATCAAGCACAAATCGAAGCCAGGCCAGTGTGGAAGCCGATGCACAAACAACCTTGCTACAAGAATGTGCCAGCATATGTGAATGGCGTGTCTGAAGCCATCTTCAAGGTGGGTATGTGTCTGCCTGCAGGCCCGTGTGTGACAGATGATGATGTGAGGTATATTGTCGACACCATTAAGAGCGCGATAGAGTGAGCCTCTCCCCCGACCCCTCTCCTCAGGAGAGAGGGGATATCCCCCTCTAACTTAGAGGGGGTGCCTGAAGGGCGAGGGCGTGTGTCACTCTCTAGGCGAATGATACTAACTGGGGACATCTGGTATATAATTCCCTTAAATAATTGAAAATATGATGAAAAAATTACTTACCCTTATCACCTGTTGTGTGCTAGGTGTTGCTGCCCATGCTACTGCTAGCCACCACCAGAACTATTTGACAAGCAACCTAGACACTCCAGGACAGATTCTCACCTTCCAAAAGACAACCAACTCGTGGATGAACTACATAAACTACTTTATCACGTCAGTTTATGGGGTAGAGCAGGTTTCGATAGTAGGCGACATGTATATGGATTGCATGATTACAAAAAACGACCTAAGCAACGGAGATGAGAAAATCCCTATCGGAGCTAAGATCGTTGGCTTTCAGCTTGATGGATACTATGATAAGCAATTAAATAACAAGATTGAGCTTATATGCTGGTTGAAGAATACAGGAGCTACAGCAATCGAAAACACGACTGTGAATAGTGGCTATTTGCATAATGGCTATCTTGATAAATTAAATGATGATTGGAGATATTGTGACACAACCAAGTGCACTTTCTCTAGTAATGCTTCTGAACAGAACCCGCAGACATTGTATGATGTCAATTTCTATGAAACAAAGCCTTTTGTGAATACAGGGGAGAATATTCTCATGACTATTTTGAGTTTCTTGTATAATTACAAGACTGACATCCACTATCTCTGCTCGCCTGCTCAGACTGAAATCGCTACATTCTTTCGTTCTGGAAACTATGGCTATGGCGGTCCCGCAACTACAGGCAGTTCAAGCGAGATAGATAATATGGTCATGGCCGAATCCTATCAGTTGCCGGCATTTAGATGGAAGTACTATACCAATGACATCTTTGTTACTGTCAACCTGCTGGATCCCGCAGGCAATGCAATCGCACAAGATGAGATCACTCCTGAACAGCCAGATGGGAAACCATTGCTCTCAATCTATGACATGACCGCACAAAAGCAGGTGGCTATTTCTGGAGCGACACCCAACGCTGAAGGCTTTGTGCCAGTCACACCAGGCCAGAGGATTGAGGTGCTGAATGTAGACTATACACATCAATATCGTGTGATGGTAAAGAGCGCGACTTGTGGCCAAGATGAGGTTGTTGCCTCGTTTGGTGCTATTTCAGACGACATCGACCTGACCTTCACCATGCAACAAGAACAGACCGATCCAGATCCTGTAAGGGGAGACCTAAATGGCGACGGAAAGGTCGATATCGCTGATGTCAACATTTCCATCAATACCATGCTTGGTAAAGAACCCTCGACCGAATTGAGTGACTTGAATGGTGATGGCAGAACCGACATCGCTGATGTGAATATAGAAATTAATCTCATGTTGGGCAAAGATATTTAAAAAGTACGAGCATGAAACGTTTATGGATGTGTTTGTTAGCAATGGCAGTGATGGCTCAGATTTATGGGCAAGAGCCATTGCGAAGGGTCACTGTCATGCCTCGCATTGGCATGACGGCTAGCACCATGTGGGGGAAACAAGCAACTGGCTCACGCTTGCGTATAGGCGCTGTGGCCGGTGCAGATGTAGAGTACCGTTTTACACAAAAATGGGGAGCTCAACTAGGCGTAGAGGGCCTTTTGATAGGCTCTAACATTCATTCAGACAACCCGAACTCGGCGAACGCACTGCTGGTGGGGTATATTGGTGTGCCAGTTATGGCCGACTTCCATGTCACCCCCCGCTGGACCATCAAGGCCGGAGTAGAGCCAGCTTATCGTGTTAAGGCTGGGGCAAAGAACGGCAACCGAAATGTGGATTTCACGAAGCATGTCAACAAATTTGATCTGACAATACCAGTTGCAGCGTCGTTCGACATTACTCGTCACTGGGTAGTTGAGGCAAGATGCAATGTGGGTGTGAAATCGATTATGAATGCTAAAAACACGACTGTGAGGAACCTCGCTATGGCACTATCAGTCGGGTATCGTTTTTAGAGCTGTGTGATGGTTTGGTATTCCATTATGACCTTGCAAATTTGATTTTACTGAAAAAAATAAGTTTATTTTTGGCTGTATCAATTATAATGTCTAATTTTGCAGATTGGTAGAAAGATTCAGCAGATTGCTTGAACTTGATTTTGAGTCCTTTAGGCTCATATATGTACTTCAACACATCGTGTTTGAAATCATTCAATTGTAATAAGTTTAATTGTTTAACATTTTTAGTAATATTATTTAAAATGAAAAAGTTTTTACTGTATGGAATGATGGTGGCTGCTATGGCAGGCACCGTGAATGCTCAAACCATCGATTGGTCGACATCAGCTGAGCAAACTGTGAAATCGTTCGTTTCAGTTCCCAAGACCGACGAGGTTCAGCTTATCACAAACCAAGCTGGTTTTTTGGTTGATGGAATTGATTTCAAGCTTGACAAGTTTGTTGTGGAGTGCTTGACAACAGCACAAGACCTGCAAAATGGACAAGATGGTGCACTGCCTAAGTTTGCCGAGGTGAACAAGCTTTCGCTTAAGGGTGCTAATCTCTCTGAAAACCGTAACATGAGCATCGCAGCTTATGTAGAGAACACAAACGAGGCAGCAATCCGTAACTTGGACGCCAATGCAGTTGATGCTACTTTGCCCAATGACGAGTTTAAGGTGGCCAACATGACTCAGATGACAATGCCTGAAGCTGAGGTTGAGGGTTATATTGTCGCATTGCCGTTTGACATCAAGCCGTTCTATTATCAGGGCGATGCTGCTTACCTCACGCTGGATATGCAGACCCCCGATGATGTGATTTTTAACTTCAATGTAACCACTGCTGCAACGCAGGTGCCTGTTGTGTATCGTAACAACTTCTTGCCCTTCTATGCTGGCATGAGCAACGAGAGTGATAAGGTGCCCACCGTCTACAAGCAGGCATTCAAGGACATCGTTGAGCAGCTCAATATTCAGGCCAATACGCTGCCTGCTTATGAGCTGGAGTATTACACCCACGACATCAATGGTACTGTCAAGAACGAAGACGGTAGCCCCTATGCTGGCGCAGAGATCATCGTGACTGTTGGTAACGAAGAGTATCAGGCAACCTCGGCTGCTGACGGAACATTCGTAATCGAAGGTCTGGACTACACTCAGCCCTGCACAATCAATGTTACCACGGGCAATGATACTGCAACTGCTCAGATGAACTTTGGTTCAAACGAGAACGACATCATTGTTAACGTAGTTGCTTCGCCTGTTACTGCAGTTGACAACATCAATGCTGGCAAGACTGTTGCATCGATCAGCTATTATGACTTGGCTGGCCGTGCTTCGAATGAGCCTGTTAATGGCGTGAACGTTAAGGTTACTCGCTACAGCGACGGAACTACCAGTATTGTGAAGATGGTTCGCTAATTGAACAAACGTGTTGCCCTGCTATAGGGCATCATAGAGAGAGCCACCACTCGATTTTGAACTGCACCCCAAAAGTTAGACAAAAAACTTTTGGGGTGCATTATGTATCGAAAACATTCATTTGAAGAGAAACTTAATCTCGTTAACCAAGTATTATCTGGTACGTCATTGAAGGGCCTATGCAGAGGTTATGGCATAGACAAAGAATTAGTCAAGCAATGGGTGCTTAGGTATAAGAGGTATGGAGAGGTGGGGTTGCGGACAAAAACCGCAGGTTATGGGATGACCCCCGCAGAAAAAGAGCAAATAGTGCGCGAATATCTTGAAATTGGCGTACCTTTGCATGGGTTGTGCCTAAAATATGACGTAAACCGGTCATCAATAAAGAGATGGGTTAGAGATGTCAGGGAACATGGCTATGCATCTTTAGGTATCGCCAGGCAACGAGGCAGACCTTCAAATGGCATGGGAAGACCGAAGAAGAAAGAACCTCAGACAGAACTTGAGAGGCTTCAGGCGGAGAATCTCCGCTTGAGGGCGGAAAACGCGTTGCTAAAAAAAGTGAAGGCCTTAGTCGAGGAAGAACAGAAAGCCCGAGCACGTCTCAATGGGCAAAAGCCATCGATGAACTAAGGCCGGAATATCCGCTTGACTTATTGTTGCAGTTGAGGAAGATGGCTCGTTCCGTATTCTATTATCACCTGAAGCGGCTAAGGAACGGCGACAAATATGCTCAGGAAAAAGAGAGTATAAGACTGATCTTTCATGAGCATAAAGGCCGTTATGGCTATCGCCGCGTCACTGCTGAAATGCGGAATCGGGGGTTCGTTATAAACCACAAAACAGTGCAGCGCTTAATGGGTGGAATGGGTCTTAAGAGCAGGATCCGTCAAGTCCGTTACCGCTCGTACAAAGGTGATGTCGGCGTGACTGCTCCCAATATAATCGACAGAGACTTCTCGGCCGATGCACCCAATCGCAAATGGGCGACGGATGTGACACAGATAAATATCGGCGCCGTCAAACTGTATCTGTCCCCGATATTGGATATGTTCAACGGAGAGATCATCTCTTACAACATCTCCAGAAGCCCAAATCTGGAACAGGTATATGATATGCTGGACAAGGCATTTGCCAGGTTCGACAATCTTGACGGCCTCATCCTGCACTCGGATCAAGGCTGGCAATACCAGCACTTTGGCTATCGACAGCGGCTGGCGAAACATCATATTACGCAAAGCATGTCCCGCAAAGGGAATTGCCTCGATAACGCCATGGCCGAGAACTTTTTCGGAATCATGAAATCCGAACTCCTGTATGCCGAGACTTTTGAATCGGCCGAAGCCTTCATGAAGGCTTTAGATGAATATATAGACTACTATAACAATAAAAGAATTAAATCCAGGTTAAAAGGAAAGAGCCCGGTGCAATACCGAACTCTTTCTCTTAGACAATAATATTTAACCCGTCCAACTTTTTGGGGTCACTTCATTTCGAGTGGTGGCTCTCTCTTATGCATGCTCGCTTAATTCTTAAATGTGACGAAGCGGTTGTAGGCGTAGTTTGCTACCGTGTAGACTACCATCGAAATGACCATCACGATGTTTTGGCCAGCTTTCTCCATGGGGAAGAACGGGATTGTATCGTTGGGTAGTGATTTCATGCCTACGCCCTCAAGCAGCACCCAGCTTACCACACCCTGAAGCATCCAGCAAAGCAAGAACCCGCAGCCAAACAGCAACGCCTCGCGACGCACGTTCACGCCTGTCTTGAATACCCAGTTGCGGTTCCACAAGAAGCTGTTGATAACGCCCAGTACATAGCCGATAATGTTCGACGGGCCATAGGGTACGCCCAACCTAGTGTTGAGCAAGTAGAATGACACTAGCGTGATGAGCGTGTTCATCACACCAATGACACCATATTTCAGCAATTGGATGCCCGTCTTACGGGCCTCAGCCTTGTCAATTTTCATCGTCTGTTGTCTATCTAGAACCTCTAAAATACTTTATTCTCAATGCCTAATTCAGCAGAATCCCCACATCGCTTACACCTGGCAGTGACTCACAGGAGTCCACAGCTTGCCACACCACGACTCGGCGAGCTTGTTCAGCCGTGACGCCGCTTGACACATGCGCTCGGCATTGAAACAGTGTGCCAAATCCTTGACCCAGCCAGTTGCCCTGGCCGTCTGTGATCTCCAGATTCACACGGTGCCGTGTCACTTGGCCACTATCACCAATTAGGTCTACCACTATTGGCAGATTGCCGTAGGGGTATTCCTGCGTGTGGCGCACCGTCAGCCACAAGTCGCGCACGGTAGTCGAGTCATTCCATGTTGGCATAAACCGTATAGGCATGTCGTGATGCCACACTTGGTTCGTCACATGCTCAAAGTGACTATAGGTCTGCTCGTCAGGCGCACAGCCAGTTTGACCGATCAACTGTACCGACATTGCCAGCCACAGCAAGATGGCGCTAACCTTTATTTTGTGCGTTCTGCGATCCATCTCTGCCTTCACGACGGTTGGGTTTGGGCTGGCGGTTGCGCTGAACCCGGTCGGGGCGGGGAGCGCGACGCATGTCGTTTCGTGGCATCATGCCCTCGCTGCGTGGACGGTCGTGGTGCTCGCGATGTTCGCTCTGAGGACGCTCACGGCGCTCATGGTCGCGGCGTTCTCGACGCTCTCGTCGCTCGGCTTGCTGCGGTTGGCCGCCCTGTTGGTCCTGTGGCTGTTCACCCTGTGGCTGAGTGTCACGGTGCTCGCTGCCCTTCTTCTTGTTGCGTTTCTTCTTACGATCAAAACGGTTGATGGCATCTTGCCCCAGGATGTCGCCAAAGGCCTTGGCCTCTAGGTCATGTTCGGTCTCATCAAGCGATAGCTTGTCGGGCCTCACGCCATTTCGGTTCAATGCCATCACTTCAAAGATACGTTCACGGGCTATAGTCACGAGATTGGCGGGTATGCTCTTGTCGGTCGAGTAGGTAATCTCGCCCTTGAGAGTGTCTACCTTGAACGGGTAGTAAACGGCGTCTTTGGTCTCGAGGATGGTGTCCTTGGGAGGCATCTGCTTGGAAGCCTCAACATAGGTATCGACCTCATAGTTGATGCAACACTTGAGTTTAGCACACTGACCTGCCAACTTTTGTGGGTTGAGCGAGATGTCTTGGAAACGAGCGGCGCTGGTAGCAACCGACACAAAGTTGGTCATCCATGTGGCGCAGCACAATGGACGGCCGCATGGACCGATGCCGCCGATGCGGCCTGCCTCTTGACGTGCGCCAATCTGTTTCATCTCGACACGAATGCGGAAGACCTCGGCCAGCACTTTGATGAGTTGGCGGAAGTCAACGCGCTCGTCAGCAATATAGTAAAAGATGGCTTTGTTGCCGTCACCTTGATACTCTACGTCGCCAATCTTCATCTTCAAGCCAAGGTCGGCGGCAATTTTGCGTGAGCGAATCATCGTGTCCTGCTCGCGCGCCTTGGCTGCCTCATAGCGCTCGAGGTCAGCAGGCTTGGCCTTGCGGAATACACGCAAAATCTCGAGGTCGGGACGTAGATTGGCTCGACGCATCTGCAGCTTGACAAGCCGGCCCGTCATCGCCACTTGGCCGATGTCGTGACCAGGATTAGCCTCCACAGCAACCCAATCGCCCTCTTTCAGATCGAGGCGCGACGTGTTGCGGTAGAACCCTCGACGCGTGTTCTTGAAGTGAACCTCGACAATGTCAAAGTCGGCTTCACCGCCAGGGATGTCGCCTAGCCAGTTGTAGCTATGCAAGTTGCTACGCACTTCGCACTCGCCGCCACAGCAGGGATTGCTGCATTGGATGCAGTCGCCCCCATCGTCTGCCAGCGGTGGTACAGGCAAATTATTATTCTCGTCGTTCATCTTTGTTTCAGATGTGTAGCGTTAGTTTTGAAGTAACCTTGGAGGTGTTTTAGATAGCTGAACCACATTAACTACTTCAACTACTATAATTTACTTGGCGTAACTGACGGCGCGAGTTTCGCGGATAACAGTGATGCGCACCTGTCCAGGATAGGTGAGCTCGTCCTGAATCTTCTGTGCAATTTCGGTGCTAAGTTTCTCGGTCTCCTCGTCGCTAATCTTGTCGGCACCGACAATCACGCGCAGCTCGCGACCTGCTTGGATGGCATATGTCTTGACCACACCAGGATAGGACAACGCGAGTTTCTCAAGATCGTTCAGACGCTTGATATAGGCCTCGACGACTTCGCGGCGAGCACCCGGTCGAGCACCACTGATGGCGTCGCACACTTGCACGATGGGAGCGTAGAGGCTAGTAGCCTCTTCCTCGTCATGATGCGCTCCGATGGCATTGCAGATGTCAGCCTTCTCTTTGTATTTCTCGGCCATCTTCATACCCAGTTGTGCATGCGGCAGTTCGGGCTCATCGTCGGGCACCTTGCCAATGTCGTGTAGCAGGCCGGCGCGGCGAGCTTTCTTGGGATTAAGACCCAGTTCGCTAGCCATAATGGCGCACAGGTTGGCTGTCTCGCGAGAGTGTTGTAACAGGTTTTGGCCGTAGCTTGAGCGATATTTCATCTTGCCAATCAGGCGGATAAGCTCGGGGTGCAGGCCGTGGATACCCAGGTCAATCGCTGTACGCTTGCCGGTCTCGATAATCTCATCCTCGACCTGACGGCGAACCTTAGCGACAACCTCCTCGATGCGTGCGGGATGGATGCGGCCATCGGCAACCAGCTGATGCAGGGCCAGGCGAGCTATCTCGCGGCGAACAGGGTCGAAGCCCGACAGCACGATGGCCTCGGGGGTATCATCAACGATAATTTCAATGCCTGTGGCAGCCTCCAGGGCGCGGATATTGCGACCCTCACGGCCAATGATGCGGCCTTTGATCTCGTCATTATCGATATGGAACACGGTCACGGCATTCTCAATAGCGGTTTCAGTCGCAACGCGCTGAATGGTCTCGACAATGATACGCTTGGCCTCCTTGTTGGCGGTGAGCTTGGCGTCGTCCATGATGTCGTTGATATAGCTGGCAGCAGCGGTTTTCGCCTCGTCCTTCAGGCTTTCCACCAGCTTCTCTTTGGCCTCTTCGGCGCTGAGGCCACTCACATGCTCCAGGGTGTCGCGAACGGTCTTTTCCAATCGGTCGACCTCCTTTTTTCTGTCATCAAGCACTTGGCTCTGGTGGTCGAGCGTAGCCTTAAGGTTGTCAACCTCGTTGCGCTTGCGCTGAACCTCACCCTGTTGCTGGTTCAGTTGCATCGCGCGTTGCTTGAGCTTGGCCTCGGTTGACTGTACTTTCGACAGCCGTGCGTTGGCTTGTTTCTCGGCTTCGCGCTGGATGCCCATACCTTCTTCTTTACCCTTAATGACCTCGTTGTTTTTAAGCACTTCAGCCTCTAGGCGAGCCTTCTCGATAATCTCGTTGGCTGCCGACTTGGCATTCCGCTTCGACATGGCATAGGCAATATACAAGCCCAGCACAAATGCGACCGGAATGAGAACAATAGCAATTATAATGTTCATTTGTCTAGTTTGTAGTTAGTTATATATTAATAATAAGGTAGTTACATACAAAAATAACACCACGCTCCAGCTGTGGCCCAATAAGGGCTGGCTGGTAGGGTAGTGCAGGAACCTGAACAAGGGTTAAAGAAATAGTAATTCTTGTCAAATGGTGACAAAACACTATATCTTTACCACTATCTCGTCGAGCTGACGCTCAAACTCGGTCAGGTAGTCATTGACATCTTTGTTATCCTGGTAAGTCTCGAGATAGAGACGCGCAAATTGGAAGGCTACGCGAGCCAGGACTTCGTGTGACGAACTGCTATCTGAGAAACGTCGCATCCAACGTTCCCACAGCGTGTTCACCAATTTCTCGGCTTCACGGTAGGTGCCCTCATCTTTGCGCTCGACACTCAAGGGCATTGCCTCGGTGTCGGCCAGATGAATCCAGATGTTCTGTTTCTCGTTCGCCATTGCGTTGTTACACAAGCTATATATGATGTACATCAGAGGGTGAGCAGACACCATGATGGTCAGACAGATGAATTATAAATTATAAATTATATATAATAAGTTATGAATTATAAGTCAAGTGTTCAGTTGTGATATGCAGCGGTCAATGTCCCGCACTAACTTGGATATCATGGCGCGCGACTGGGCAACAGACTCGGGTGAGGGTGCGATGGTGTGAGCCATACGCAAGTACTGATTGTCGGTCTCCAGTTGTTCCACACGGGCTTCAAGCTCTTGAACGCGTTGACGTGTCGAGTCCAACTCGTTCTGAGCCAACTGACACTCGCCAAGTAAGACCTGATACTTCTCAATCAGGATTGCGCTCTTGCGTTGGAGGCGAGCTAGGGTGTCGTGCAGTTCGCTGGCCATAACTATCCATTTAATCCACAAAATTACTACTTTTTTTCAACATACGCCCCATGTACACAAAAAAATCGGCAAAAAATGCCGATTTTTGTACGTGATGAAGCCAGAAACAGCCGTATAAGCTAGCAAAACGATATCAAATCAGTCAAAAATGTTCTTGCCAAGCATGATGTTGATGACCATATTCACGTCGGCAATATCGACCATACTGTCGCCATTGACATCAGATGCGGCATTTGACGAGGCTTTGCCCAGCATGATGTTAATGACCATGTTCACATCGGCGATGTCGACACGATGGTCACCATTCACGTCACCTGTCATTCCGCCCTCTTCAACAATCTCACCAAACTGATTCCAACCCTCAGCGTTCTCGTAGTACTGCTTGCAGCCGACAGGAACGTAGAGCGTCGTATTGCTCAAATTGACCTGTAAGAACACTGTCCAGGCACCATACAGGTTGTACTGACTGGACGTGTAGCGAGGCTGGTTCATCTTGGCATGAACTTCCTGAAGATTGGAGCATGAGGAGAAACACCAGCCGCCCAGGTCATAGACACTGAAGGGCAAGGTGACTTTTTCAAGGTTCTTCTGATTATAAAATGCATATTGGTGGATGCCCACAATGCTGTCGCGCAACACCAGATGATAATGCTCGGGCATCGTGCCCTTGTAGTCGTAGGCGACATAGCCCGCATAGGTCACTCCATCTGGCTGGGCAGCGTACCAACCGGTGCCCTTGAAGGCGTTATGGCGCACATCGCTGCAGGTGATGGGCAAATCGAAGTTGGTGAGCAGGGCGCAGTTATAGAATGCATTCCCACCGATGGCGCGCAGGTGTGGTGGTATGTTGAAAGTTGCCAGTCTTTTGCAACCGCCGAAGGCCGAGGTGCCAATAATCTCCACTTGGTCACCCAGCGTGACCGATGTGAGTGCGGTGCAGCCTTTAAATGACTCGCGTGTCACGGTCTTCAGATTCGGCGGTAGCACGATACTGGTGAGGCTTGTGCAACTGCTGAACACCTGTGGCCCTATGGTGTCGAGCGATGCGGGAAGCAAGACGCTTACCAACTTGCCGCAGCTGTAAAATGCCGAGGAGTCAATCTTGGTAACGTTGCCTGTAATCTCCACATGGGTCAGATTGTCACAGTCGCCAAAGGCGTAACGGTCTATTGATGGAGCGTCGGCCTCAACGATTAGCTTGGTCAGGCTCTTGCAGCGGTAGAAGGCATTGTTGTTGATGACAGCGATGCCTTTGGGAATGGTCAATTCTGATACCAACTCATCATTTAAGTAAAGAGGCACACGCGCATACAGCGGACTGGAGACATTGTTCTCAAAGTCAATGGCACACCAGCTTGCCAGATCGGTGATGTACACATTGTTTTTGCTCATGCTAGAACCGAATGCGTCTTTCTCCATGCGCGTGATAGAGGGTGGTATCACAGTCTTGGTGATGGTCTTGTTGCTGTAGAACGCGCTTTCGCCAATGGTGGTCACCGCGTAGGTCTTACCTGTGCCGGGGTCGGTCACTTGGCTAGGGATAATAGCCTCGGTCAGTTGGTTGTAGTTAGTCGACTGGCGGCGTTCCAGGTAGGTCACCGTGGCAGTTTGTCCGTCGGCATTGATCAGGTAAGCCAACCCGTCGGCCATGAAGTCATAGGCTGAGGCACTTAGTGCGCTCGTCAATAACAGCGCGGCAATCAGATGAGATTTTAGGTAATGTTTCATAATATATCATGTTTAATAGGAAATGTTTGGCAAATCACTAAAAAGCGGGGCTTCTCTTCACTAGAAGGGCTTCCTGTACTTGTCGCTAGGGTCGTCCTCGATGATGCTCAGGTAGCTCGCGTAGCGTGACTGACTGATAAGGCTGCGCTCCACGGCATCAAGCACGGCACAGCCGGGCTCGTGCGTATGCGTGCAGTTGCCGAAGCGGCAGGAGTGACCAATCTCGAAAATCTCAGGGAAGTAATGAGCAACCTCGGCTTTCTCGAAGTCGATGGTGCCAAATCCTTTCACGCCCGGCGTATCGATGAGGCAACCACCGCCAGGCAGGTCAAGCAATTCGCTGAATGTCGTGGTGTGCATGCCTGTGTGGTGGGCCTCCGACACATCACCCACGCGCAGGTCGGCACCGGGAACCAACAGGTTGATCAAGCTGCTCTTGCCCACACCCGAGTTACCCGAGAAAAGCGAGGTCTTGTCGGCCAGCGACAACCGCAGCGCATCAATACCCTCGCCAGTCAGTGTCGAAGTCCTTATCACAGGATAGCCGATATGCTCATACAGGCCACACACCGCGTCTAGCAACGCATGGTCGTCATCGCTTGTGAGCAGGTCCACCTTATTAATAACCAGCAATGCAGGAACATTGTAGGCCATCGATGTAGCCAGGAATCGGTCGATAAATGTGGTGTTGGTAACAGGATTGACAAGCGTGACAACAAGCACCGCCTGGTCCAAGTTTGACGCGATGATTTGAAATTCCTTGCTTAGGTTGCTTGCTCGACGAATGATGTAGTTGCGACGTGGCGCGATGGCAGTGATCCAGGCAGTGCCATCAGGGCGCGGCTCAATTTCGACCACATCGCCCACAGCGACAGGGTTGGTGCAACGAAAACCTTTCAGGCGAAGGTTGCCCTTAATCTTGCATGACGTGAGCGAGCCATCATCGCCGCGCGTAACATACCAACTGCCCGTATTTCTCACCACGAGTGCTTCCATGGTGCAAATATAGATAAAATAATGCAGCCAACAAAATTTTTCTCATCATTTGCTCAAACAAGTCGAATTCGCGTGCTTGCGGTTCATAGATATAGTTCGCGTCATTTGCGGATGGGAACTATATGCCAGTTGTCACTGATCACTAAATATGTTTCAATTCTATTTTTGCCCTATCATTGTATCGAGGGCAATTGGTATATTATTCCTTAATTATTTTGCCTCAAATATGCGGTTTCATCTTACCGAAAACCGCTGTTTTTATGTT